>PPYF01129420.1_pt1 | contig 45733 bp, 35 predicted proteins | sample 1559871 | NCBI WGS metagenome assembly PPYF01 (sample SAMN08240021, study PRJNA423297) | Human gut metagenome, whole genome shotgun sequencing project.
CCGTTCCAACGAAGCATTTTGCCAAGGGCACGGAAGAACACTTCCGTGACTATTATACCGTATCACAAAATGCGCCGTCATCACATTCGACGTCGTTGGAACACGTCTCTCCGTTCCAACGAAGCATTTTGCCAAGGGCACGGAAGAATGCTTCCGTGACTATTATACCCCAGCCGGTTTGTCCCCGCAACCCGAAAGTTCCTTGGACAAGTCTAGTTCGCCCTCCAGAGACCAAGTTTGAATCTGTCGGATGCGCACCGGAACGATCTGCCCGGTTACATCGGTTCGGCTAGTAAAATTCACCACTTTGTTTCCTTCCGTCCTTCCGGTATACCGATTTTCGTTGGTTCGGCTGACGCCTTCACAAAGAACCGGGATAGACTGTCCCAAATAGAACTCATTGCAATCCCGTCCAATCGAATTTTGCAGCTCCAACAGGCGATCAAACCGTTCCTTCATCACCGCTTCCGGAATCTGATCCTCATAGGAAGCAGCCGGCGTGCCGGTTCGACGGGAATACAAAAAAGTAAATGCCATATCAAATCGCACCGTCCGCATCAGATCCAAAGTATCCTGAAAATCCTCCTCCCTCTCTCCGGGGAAACCCACAATTACATCTGTGGATAGCACAATGTCGGGAATTTTTTCCCTCACCATTTGCACGAGTGATAGGTAGTATTCCCGGGAATACCTGCGGTTCATACGCCTCAGAATTTCCGTGCTTCCGGATTGAACCGGCAAGTGCAGTTGCTTGCAAAGCGCGGGATAGCGGGCGATGACATCAATCAACTCCGGAGACAAATCCTTGGGATGAGATGTCATAAACCGAATCCGGGGAATGTTGGTTTCCTGACAAAGCAGGGACAGCAATCCGGCAAAATTGTAAGGCACTGCCAGGTCCTTGCCATAAGAATTGACATTTTGCCCCAATAACGTAATTTCCTTCACACCCTGCCGGTCCAGCTCCCGTACCTCCTGAAGGATATCTTCCGGTAATCTGCTTCTCTCTCTTCCCCGTACATAAGGAACAATACAATAGGAACAGAAATTATCGCAGCCATACATTACCGTTACCCAGGCTTTGTAAGGACTATCCCGTTGTATCGGCACGCCCTCCGCCACATCACCCTCTGTTTGCGATACCTGGTAGACCGGCACATTATCGTGCAGGCATCGGTACAGCAACTCCGGGAAACGGTGTAAATTCCGGGTACCAAACACCAAATCCACCTGTTTATACTTTTTGTTTATGGTTTCTACGATATGCGGCTGTTCCGTCATGCAGCCGCAAACAGCCAGCACCATGCCGGGCCGTTGCCGTTTGCGGCCCTTCCACGCGCCCAAATGGCCAAATATCTTTTCTTCCGCGTTCTCCCGGACACAGCAGGTGTTCAGCACCACCACGTCTGCTTTGTCATCCTCTGCCGTCAAAACATATCCCATACGGGACAGCATACCGGATAGTTTTTCCGAGTCGTGTTCGTTCATTTGGCAGCCGAAATTCCGCACAGATGCGGCTTTCCGGCAGCCATTTTCCGCCCGGTATTGCTCGTTCTCATTGCGCAGCATATCCATATAATAATGCTGACGTTCCATTTCCTCTTTCATGTTAAGGCGGCTGACCGGCAGCCGCTCTGTCTGATCGCTCAAAGACATTCTCCTTCTCCCCTGTCTGGCCATGGGCAGTACTTCCTGGACAGCCGCCGACAAGGGCGGCCGTTATGCTTTCTATTATAATCTACCCAGGAAGTATCTGTCAAAGAAGAATCGAACATCTCCCCTTTTCCGTCGGATCAGCTCCACCAATTTATCATAATACCGAAGCATCTCCTCCCGATCCTCCGGCAAAAGCCGCTGTTCCTGATACCGCACACCGGTAAACAGCCGTACGGCGGCCTGATACCATTCGGCCGCTTCCGGAAGCGGGCATTGAAGAGGATCCTGCAAATTGGCCGCATACTCCTCAAAGGTCTGAGAAGGCAATCTGGATATGGCATAAACGGCAAGAAGGTTTTCCATGCGGCGGAACAAGGCCTCTACACTTTTCTCCGGTCCGGCAGCAATCAGGCGCTTTCGGAAACGGTCTACACGATAATATTTTCTCAAATACAGCCCGCCGCCGGCCAGTATCAGCAGAAGAAGAAAAATCAGCAAACAAGAAAGCAGCATTCGCCAGCCACGGTCTGAAGAAGACGTATCCGATTCCTCCGGCGTTGCCGAAGGAGAGGCTGTCGGAGAACCGGAAGGAGTCGGAGAAACAGAAACAGGCGCTTCCGAAGTAACCGTAATTTCTGGAGTGGGAGAGGGAGACGGAGATCCCGTCTCCGGTACCGGATCACTGCCGCCAGGGGTAGTAGAGGGACCAGGTGTTCCGTTCGAATCCGGTGTCTCACTAGGCCCGGGCGTTTGCGCGGAACCTGTTGTCTGACTGGGCCCGGGCGTTTGATCCGCCGTTCCATTGGAAGCGGATGGGGTTGGCGTATTAACGGCAGGACTTGCAGTAGGCGAAGAAGGGGGATTCTTCTGCTCAGAATATCCCGAAGTGGGTTCAAAGCCCACAAATCCGAGTCCTTCCAGATAAACCTCCGGCCAAGCATGTGCATATTCCCCAGTGACAAAAAAGTTGCCATCCGGCTGCGCCCCACGGTCGGATACATAAAAACCTTCCACATACCGGGCCGGCACATTGACACATCGCAGAAGAACCGTCATAGCCGTTGCAAAATAAACACAATAGCCTTTCTGATTCTCAAATAGAAAATAGTCCACAAAATCCACATCATCCGGAACGCTGCCGGGTTGTAAGGTATACGGATAATTGGCAGACAAGTACCGTTCAATCGCTTTCGCTTTTTCATAATCGTTCTTGGCATCCCGCGTGATTTCTTCTGCCAAGTTGCGCACCCGCGGCGTAACCGTGTCGGGCAGCTGCAGATACCGCAAACGAAATTCTTCTGCCCGCTTAATCAGAGCGCTCTTCATCGTATCATAAGAGTAATATCCGCCAACCGGCTGAAATCCCCAGGAAGTATCGGGCATATAGCTGAAAAACGGATCTCTCGTCTCCCACAAAGAATTCTGATACCGTTTCTCCGTTAAGCTGTATTGATAATACGACGCCTCATAGTACTTTCCGGAAGGAACATCCGATTTGGCCTCATACCGTTCCTCCCATGTGGTATATACAATAGGAATACTAGAGGGACTGCCCATTGTCAAAGCAGTGGTCAGGGTGGGGGCAAATAAAACATTCGTACGAAAATTTTTGGTATGCCAGATCCGGACGGTCTGAAAACTCACCGGAATGTTTCCGTCCGTCACCCGACCAAACTGCTCTTCGAACAAAACCAAGGGCAGCTCTGCCTGCTGCCGGCTGGTCTCAAAAACGGTACGGTTATTTTCGTACTTTCCGGAATGGCTCCACGCAGAACCGGTATAAAGGTCATAAGAGGAGCCGCCCAAATAAAGTCCGGCTTTCGTACTATTCACCGTCAATAGGTGCAAGGTATTCAGTTTGGCGTCCCCGCCTAATTTGCCGCTGTCGCCAAATCCCACCTGAGACAGAGAAAATCCATCCAGTTCTATTCCAACGGGGTCTTTCGATGAATTCACCGGAAGGTCAATCGGGAGATCCACCGAAAAGTTCCAGCCCAAATTCAGAGCGTCAGAAACCTTCTGCAAAACCTTTTCCATTTCTTTTTGGACCGGATCCCGGTATTTCCCCAGCAAAGGGCCTCCGCCAACCTGACTGATCAGGAAAACCAGACACATCAACAAACAGGGAATCATCGTCCTCCAAGCGATTTTGGAAGGTCGGGCCATACTTCTCGCATTGTGTTCCGGCAATTTCCGTAGCACACCGGAATACCACTGCCGATAAAAAACCGGATACAGAGAAACAATGGAAAGAACAATGCTGCCCGTGCTAACGGGATATCCCATATACAAAAGAGCCAAATAGACGGATGCTACCGTTACCAAAACCACGGGAAAAACAGGACGAAAAATCGCAAACAAGAAAAAAAACAGAGCAATTCCCATGACAACGCCCATGGCAGGCCAGGGACTGTGCATCACTTCAGAATAACTAAACGGAAACAACGGTTCGTCCGTGGCAGCAGCCAATAAAAGAACAAACAAAAGACATACCGCTCCCAAACCGGCCAAACCAAAAAAGCCAATGCGGACATATTTATTATAAGTAATAACGGCCGCCAGCAGCAAGGTTGCTGCGGTGAGAAGCAGAATCGCAAAAAGAGGCAAGCCGGTAATCAACGTCTTCAAAACCACCGCGGAAATCGCGCAGGAAAGGACATACCCCGGTATGAAATTGAGAAAAAAGTCCCGCCAAACTGGTTTCATCAAACACCCTCCAAAATTTTTCTCGTTTCCTCCTGCGAATTGCAGCGAATAACTCTCGCCCCCGCGGTCTCAAACAAATCCTGCAGCTGTTTTTCTTGGAGTACATTACCGGGCAGCCCGCTGTCAAGAAAAAAAACAATCAGACGGTACCCCAATAACTGCAAGGCTTTCACGGAAGACAAAAGCTCTTCCGAAAGACACAGAGTAAAAAGGTAAACACTGATCCTGGCGCTTTCCGGCCCGCAGATAACATTTTGAACCTCCGTCTGCAGCGTTTTTCCGGCTTCCGCAAAAGGAAGAGTAGCCAGTAAATCATAAATATACTGAAAGGTCCCCTCCTCCAAGCATTCCACATCCTCGATTCGGTCCGCAGCCGGATAAAAAAAGCGGAACGGAATTTGGTTCTCCAACAAAAAATAACAGACCGACGCGCAGAGCTCTGCTATCTTATCCTCTCGCACCAGCTGCTGATGACGGCTGCACCCCTGCTCCAGCGCCAAATCGAAATAAACGCAGGCCCGTTCTTCGGAAGATTCATGAAACTGCTTTGTCATAAGGTGGTCCATCCGGGAGGAAAGCTTCCAATGGACGCGCCGGATGGAATCCTGCTCCTGGTATTCTCGGATATCCATAAAATCGGTAATTTCATCCGTCATAGCCTTGGTATCATAAAATGCTTCATCATTCGTCTGAAGGCAGGAATCAAACCGGGACAGCGGAACAATATCCGGATACACCAAGATGCGCGCCTGGAGCGAAAGCGGCTTTTTCCTGGAGAAAAACGCTAAGTCACCGCGGATCTCTAGCTCGTTCAGCTCCAAAAGACAGGTTCCGCGGTAATCATAGTGCAGCTGGAACACCAAACGGTGAGAACGGCGCGGAAGCAAATTACATACCGTCACACCCTCTTCTCCCCGCCAAAATGTTCCTTCTTTTTTCACATAGGACACCACACAAACCGGGTAAGAAAAAATACTTTTGTTCTGCAGTTCAAAACAAACCGGCGCATCCTTCTTTTTATAAGCCCGGATAACGGGATCCGATTCCAAGCGTCCCCGCACCGCAAACCGAGCCACAAAAAATTTCACACCGCACCATACCATCAGGAACGTAAGGAACAAAAGCAGGACATTCCAAAATAGATTGCCGGCGAAAAGGCAATAAATCCACAATACGGTATAGGCGGCGCTAAACAATGCCGTCAAAACAATTTTTCCGCCGGATCCGCGGTTCATCTTTTTACCGGCATGCCGCGCCGCTGGCTGATTCGACTGTTCCCCCACGTCATTCCCTGCCTTATATCTCATATTCCAATATCGGTGGTCTTCAAAACGGATTGAATCACATCTTCACCGCTCACCTTCCGGATACGCGCTTCTTTTTTCAGCACAATCCGGTGGCAAAGAACGGGCAGCGCCGCGTTTTTGATGTCTTCCGGCAAAACAAAATTTCTGCCGCTGGTATAGGCAAACGCCTGAGAGGCCCGGCCCAGCGCAATGCTCCCACGGGGACTAGCCCCCAAGACCACGGCGTCGTGTTTCCGGGTGGCTTCCGACAGCCGGACAATGTAATTAGCCAAACTGGGTTCCAAGTGAACGCTTTTGATCTCCCGCTGAATCTGGATGATGTCGTCCACATTGGCAACCGCCTTTACCGCGTCCGCATCCTGCTGCTTGGTTCGCCTGAGAATGATTTCGGCCTCCTGGTCCGCGTGGGGATAACCAATGGATATTTTCATGAAAAAACGATCCAACTGGGCTTCCGGCAAAGGATACGTTCCCAGCTGTTCAATCGGATTCTGAGTCGCGAGAACCATAAAGGGCTGCGGGATCGTTCTGGTAATGCCATCCACCGTAACCCGCCCCTCCTGCATCGCCTCCAGCAGGCTGGATTGCGTCTTGGGAGTGGTTCGGTTGATCTCATCCGCCAACAAAAAATTACAGTCTACCGCGCCGTTCCGGAACTCAAATTCACCGGATTTCCGGTTGTATACCGAGTAACCCGTAATATCCGACGGAAGAATATCAGGCGTAAAAGAGACCCGTTTGAAGGTTGCGTTGACGCTTTTCGCTAAAGCGGAAACCAGGCTGGTTTTCCCTACTCCGGGTACGTCTTCAATCAGCAGATGGCCCTCGCAGGCCAAGGTAATCACCGCCAGCGCCACCGCCTTGCGTTTTCCGATTACCACTGTTTCAATATTCCGAACGATCTTATCCAGAACCGAAGCCGTGTATTCACTCATCTTAATCCCCCTTATTTCACAAAAACGGACGTCCTGTTATCATCAGGGCCGTCCGTTTCCCTTTCCTAATCAATAGCCTGGTTTCCCCAGCAAACGAAACATATTTTTCTTATAGGCTTCCACGCCGGGCTGATTGAAAGGATTGACGCCAAGCAAGTATCCGCTAATGCCGCAAGCCTTCTCAAAGAAGTACACCAGCTCCCCGAAATGATATCCATCCATCGCCTCCATGGTAACCGACAAATTGGGCACGCCGCCGTCCGTATGGGCCATCAGAGTCCCCAGCGCCGCCTGCTTGTTGATATAATCCAGGTCTTTCCCTGCCAGGAAATTCAGCCCGTCCAGGTTCTCCGGATCTGCTTCTACAATCAGATTTCTGCGGGGTTTCTCAACTTTCACTATTGTTTCAAACAGCATCCGCATACCATCTTGAATGTATTGGCCCATGGAATGCAAATCCGTAGTGAAATCCACACCCGCCGGGAAAATGCCCTTTTGATCTTTTCCTTCGCTCTCTCCGTAAAGCTGCTTCCACCATTCTGTAAAATAGTGAAGCTGCGGTTCATAGTTCACCATGATTTCTATGGTTTTGCCTTTCTTGTACAGCGCGTTTCTGGCCGCCGCGTAAGCGTAACAATCGTTTTTCGTAAGTTCCGGCTCCAAATACCGCTGGTAAGCCGCCTGCGCGCCCTGAATAATTTGATCCAGATCAATACCGGCCACACCAATTGGGAGCATGCCTACCGGCGTAAGAACCGAGTACCGGCCGCCGATGTCATCCGCAATGACAAATGTCTCGTATCCTTCCTTCTCAGCCAAAGTCCGAAGGGCGCCGCGGCTCTTATCCGTCGTAGCGTAAATTCGCTTGGCCGCCTCATCTTTACCGTATTTCTTCTCCATGTACTCTTTCAGCATCCGGAAAGCAATCGCCGGCTCGGTAGTCGTCCCCGACTTGGAAATCACGTTCAGGGATACCTCGTAACCGTCGATCAGTTCCATCAGATCCGCCAAATAAGAAGAACTAATGCTATTTCCTGCAAATAAGATCACCGGATTGCCGCCTTTTGTCATGCTTTCCAGATTGTAAAAAGATTTTGTCAGCATCTCAATCGCCGCACGCGCACCCAGGTAAGATCCGCCAATGCCAATGACGATCAGGATCTGAGAATCTTGACGGATCTTCTGCACACAGCGTTTCATTTTTGCCCATTCTTCTTTATCATAAGAGACCGGCAAGTCCAACCAGCCAACAAAATCATTTCCCGGACCTGTTTTTTGATGCAGCATGTCATGCGCCAGTCTTACCTGCTGTGTCTGATCCAAAACCTCGTGCTCCGCCAAAAAAGGAGCTGCCTTCGTATAATCAAATTGTACCATCCCAACCGTCATCCTTTCCTGATCAAATATGAAACGCTTCTGCGGAAATCACGCCTTTCGGTGATCCCGTATACTGTATAAAAATTCTTCCAAGCCCATAATCTTTTTGTCCGGCAATTCAGAAATCAGCGCCAAATCACCTGTCATACAGCCATCCGCCACCGTATCATAAACAGCCTGTTCCATCGATTTGGCAAATGCAACCAGCTCTGGCAGCTTGTCTAACTCGCCCCGCTTGGCCAGCGCCCCCGTCCACGCAAAAATGGTAGCAATCGGATTGGTGGAAGTTTTCTCGCCCTTCAAATATTTGTGATAGTGACGCGGAATGGTTCCATGAGCCGCTTCATATTCATAATATCCCTGCGGGGATACCAATACCGATGTCATCATTGCCAGACTGCCGAACGCCGTGGCCAACATATCCGAGAATACGTCTCCATCATAATTTTTACAGGCCCAAATAAAGCCGCCTCGGGACTTCATTACCCGGGCAACCGCATCATCAATCAGCGTATAAAAATACTCCAATCCCGCGGAGGCGAATTTTTCCTGGTATTCATTATCATAGATTTCCTGGAAAATATCCTTGAAATGATGGTCATACTTTTTGGAAATGGTATCCTTCGAAGAAAACCATAAGTCCAGCTTCTCCGACAGAGCATATTCAAAACAGCAGCGAGCAAAGCTCTGAATGGAAGAATCCACGTTATGCATGCCCATAACGATGCCGCCTGATTGATCGAAATCGTGAATCAGCATCCGGCGCTCTTCTCCTTCGCTGTCCGTAATCACCAATTCCGCTTTGCTGCCTTTTGATACCGGAGTATCCACACCGGAGTAAATATCCCCATAGGCATGCCGAGCAATGGTAATGGGCTTCTCCCAGCCCTTCACCAATGGCTGGATACCCTCCACCAAAATCGGCGCCCGAAAAACAGTTCCATCCAAAATAGAACGAATGGTCCCATTCGGGCTCTTCCACATTTTTTTTAATTTGAATTCCTCGACTCGAGCCTGATTCGGCGTAATGGTGGCACATTTTACCGCCACGCCATACTTTTTCGTCGCATAAGCGGAATCCTTTGTGACCTGGTCGTCGGTAGCATCTCGGTTCTCCAAGCCCAAATCATAATATTCCGTTTTCAATTCCACATAGGGCTCCAGCAGAATTTCCTTGATTTTCTCCCACACAACGCGGGTCATTTCGTCGCCGTCCATCTCTACTAACGGCGTTTTCATCCGAATCTTCTGAGTCAGTTCACGAGTCAAGCAATCATCTCCCAGTATCAAATATAACGGGTATAGAGTATCATAAAATGATCGGTTTGGCAAGTTCCGTCTATCCTGACTATTTCCCGATTCCAGTCAGTCTTTCCTCGTTGTAGAATGCCCGCGCCGATCGGCGGATCCGTCTATAAAACAAAAAAGCCGGCAAGCCGCTCCATCAAAAAAGCACAAGAAAAGCCCTGCTTTCGTTTTTTGTAAAAAGCAGGGCCAGTCAATCAAAGCAGATTACATCCTGTGATATTCTTGCAGGGACCGCAGCTTGCCGCCTTTCCCTTCCATCACATCCTGAATCCCTTTTGCGGCGGCATTTGCCGCATTGATGTTCGTGATATACGGAATTTTGTATTTAATAGCGGCTTTCCGGATATAGGAATCATCATGCATACTCTGCTTGCCCGCCGGCGTGTTGATCAGCAAATCCACCTGCCTGTTGGCAATGGCATCTAAAATGTTCGGTCTCCCCTCATACAGCTTTTTCACACAAGAAACCGTTACGCCATGTTTCTGGAAAAAGTCCGCGGTGCCAACTGTAGCCAACAATTGGAAACCCATTTTTTCAAACAGCTTTGCCGCACTGAGAACAGCCTCCCGGTCCGCCTCATTTACACTAATCAAAACCGTCCCGGTAATTGGCAGCGGCGTCTGTGTGGCCTCTTCCGCCTTAAAGTATGCGGTACCAAAGGATTCGGACAGTCCCAACACCTCACCGGTGGAACGCATTTCCGGTCCCAGAACCGGATCCACTTCCGGGAACATGTTAAACGGAAGAACCGCTTCTTTCACCCCATAATAAGGAATATCCACCGTTTTCATCTCTGCTAGATTCACATCAAACCGGTCCGGATGCTCCGCAAATTGGCGTGTCATCAAGACGGTAGCAATCTGAGCCATATTGATCCGGCAAACCTTGGAAACCAGCGGAACGGTCCGGGATGCCCGGGGATTGGCCTCCAAAACGTAAATCTTTCCTTGGTGAATGGCATACTGCATGTTCATCAGTCCCACAACACCCATCTCCTTGGCAATGCGGCTGGTATAATCCCGCAAAGTATCCAAATGTTCCGGGGAAATGGTCTTCGACGGAATAACACAGGCCGAATCACCGGAATGAATACCGGCTTGTTCAATATGTTCCATTACCGCCGGGACAAAAACGTTCTTGCCGTCGGAAATCGCATCGGTCTCACATTCCAGTGCGTTGTCCAAGAATTTATCGATCAAAATAGGACGGTCCGGCGTTACATCCACCGCCGCCTCCATATAGGATCGCAGGGTAGCATCATCGTGTACGACTTCCATTCCCCGTCCGCCCAGCACATAAGAAGGCCGGACCATCACCGGATAACCGATCTCCGATACAATCCGCAGGGCATCCTCTATGGTGACCGCCATGCCGGATGGGGGCATGGGAATAGCAAGCTTCTCCATCATATGATTGAACAGGTCCCGGTCCTCTGCCAGGTCAATCACCGATGGCGGGGTCCCCAAAATAGTGGCGCCCCTTGCCTCCAGATCTGCTGCAATATTCAGCGGCGTCTGGCCGCCAAACTGCACAATAATGCCGAGGGGGTTTTCCTGCCGGTAAATGCTCATGACATCTTCTGCGGTCAGCGGCTCGAAATACAGCTTGTCCGATGTATCGTAATCGGTAGAAACCGTCTCCGGATTACAATTGACCATAATTGTCTGAAAGCCCATCTTCCGCAACGCTTTTGCAGCATGCACGCAGCAATAATCAAATTCGATACCCTGACCGATCCGGTTTGGTCCGCCGCCCAACACCATCACCTTGCGGGCCCCGGCGTTCTCCTCCTGTTTCTGTTTTCCGTCAGCCGGCACTTCGCTATAGGTAGAATAGTAATAGTATTTTTCATGTTCCACACCGCAGACCGGAACGCCATCCCACTGTTCCACCAATCCGATCGCCTCGCGCCGTTTGACGATATCCAGTTCCGGGATACGAAGCAGCTTGGCCAAATACTTATCTGCAAAGCCATCCTGCTTTGCCTGGATCAAAAGCGCGTCCGGCGGTAGGGATCCGGCATATTCTAACAATTGGTTCTCCAGATCCACCAGCTCTTTCATTTGTTCCAGGAACCACCGCTTGATATGGGTGAGATTGTGCAGCTCTTCAATTTGGGCACCTTTGCGGAACGCCTCATACAGCAAAAATTGACGTTCGCTGGTAGCGTCGACCAACCGTTTCATAAGGTGCTCTTTTGTCAGCTTGTTGAAATCCTTGGCAAAGCCCAGCCCGCTTCTGCCATTCTCCAAAGATCGGATCGCTTTGTGCAGCGCCTCTTTATAATTTTTACCGATGGACATGACTTCGCCCACCGCCCGCATCTGGGTTCCCAGCTTATCAATAGAGCCATGGAATTTTTCAAATGCCCACCTGGCAAATTTGATAACTACATAATCGCCGGAAGGAACATACTTGTCCAGCGTACCTTCTTTCCAATAGGGAATCTCATCCAGCGTCAGCCCAGCAGCCAGCAAACTGGAAACGTAGGCAATGGGGAATCCGGTTGCTTTGGATGCCAAAGCGGAAGACCGAGACGTTCTCGGGTTGATTTCAATGATGACCACTCGATCGCTTACCGGATCATGGGCAAACTGCACATTCGTTCCACCAATCACGCCGATGGCCTCTACAATATCATATGCATATTTTTGTAATCTTGCTTGCAGCTCCTTGGAAATGGTCAGCATGGGAGCGGCGCAGAAGGAGTCTCCCGTATGGACGCCCATGGGATCAATATTTTCAATAAAACAGACCGTAATCTTTTTCCCGTTGCTATCCCGTACAACTTCCAGCTCCAACTCTTCCCAGCCAATCACCGACTCTTCCACTAAGATCTGCCCCACCAAAGAAGCGGCAATGCCTCTGGCCGCAATCGTACGAAGCTCTTCTATATTGTAAACAATGCCGCCGCCGGTGCCGCCCATTGTGTATGCCGGCCGCAAAACCACCGGATATCCCAGTTCCCCTGCCAGCTGCTCCGCTTCCTCCACGCTATAAGCGGGTGCGCTCTTCGGCATTTCAATACCGATCTTCATCATCGTTTCTTTGAAGGCGATCCGGTCTTCTCCTCTTTCAATCGCATCCAATTGAACGCCGATTACTTGTACGCCATATTTATCCAAAATCCCGGCCTTGGAGAGTTCCAGACTTAAATTAAGTCCCGATTGTCCTCCCAGATTGGGGAGCAACGCATCGGGACGTTCTTTTGCAATAATGGCTTCCAGTCTTTCCACATTTAACGGTTCAATGTATGTACTGTCTGCGGTTTCCGGATCTGTCATAATGGTGGCCGGATTGGAATTGACCAATACGATCTGATATCCCAGCGCCCGAAGCGCTTTGCACGCCTGTGTTCCCGAATAATCAAATTCGCAGGCCTGTCCAATGATGATCGGACCAGAACCTATAATCATAATTTTATTGATATCGTTTCTCTTCGGCATCCAAATTCCTCCCTTGTTTCATTCTGACGAATTATATCACAACCGGTTCATTCCGACAAGTGAAATGTGTTTGGGATTTTTGGGTGTAAAAAAAGGAGGCCGGTCGGCTGCCGAACGCGTTATTGTGGCATGTAAGACAGCCATTCCATATCATATAAGCGCCGGACAATATCCGCATAGGAATATTCTCTTCCTTCCGGGTAAGACGGACCGCATCCGGCAAAAGAACACAGCATGGGAAAACAAGCGGTAAAAAGAGAAAAACGCAGCAAAGACTTCCCATTCATTTTGGTACCCTTCTTTCTCCACCAAATCAAACGGAATGCAGCAACAGCGTTCTTTCCGTTCAGGAAGGTTGGTAATTCACAGATAACTATTTATAAGTATATCATGTTTTTCCAGATTGAATAGTCCGTTTTTGCTTATCTCTGCGGCATCCTTTTTCATTCTCGATAGTCCTCTGCTTCCTTATTATTCAAACAAGCAGAATTCCGTTTGAAAACGCCAGAAGGTTGGATCGGGACGATCGAGAATTCACCCAACATGGCCACAACCTTTTTTCGGCGGCATGATATCATTGGGATGAACGGCATATCCGTTATACAACGGTTTGCCATCGGCACATCGAATTGCCCATGCTCTTAAATAAATACGCGTATGGAACAATCAGGCAGCCATCAGATGACCGCCGGACTGCTTGCCCGCCTCTTCGGCAGTATCGTCAAAAACAAGCTTTGCCGGACAGGCAAGCAGCAAAAGGGCATCCCGCCAAGATTCCGGTTGGCTCAGAAAGACGGAATCAACGCTCCTCCGGATGCATCTGCCGATACATCTCCCTAGCCAGTATCGCGCTATCCTCTCCCACTGCGTTCTTCACCGGCGCGAATTCTTCCGTTCGCTCAATCCGCAAAACGGCTAAATCATCCAAATAGGCAAATGCGTCAAATAAAAACAGTTCAAATTTATACGCATCCGGTTCGGCAGAAGAAATATAGTCTCCGTCATAATAGCGGATTTTCTTCACTGCCGTATGATAGGGAAGCCCTTTTGCCGCCACATAGCGTATCTGATCAAGCGTAAAAAGATAATTCAGCACATTGGTATCCCCATATACCCATTCGCCTTTTTCGTCCCGGAGCTCCGCATACTCGGCCGGAATTTCCGTGTACTCGACTACGCTTGGCTTCCCGTTCCGATAACAAAAAATGCCGGCCTTTTCTCCGGCGCTTCGCTTGACAAACGACTTTGCCGCCGCCTGTTTACCAGACTCCATCGCAAAACCCAGAAACAAAGGATCGGCCATTTTTACCAAACAGTTGTCAATTCCGCACAAAAACACCCACTCTACACCGCGGCGGCTCATATCTTCCAACATACCGGACCGTTTCAGCGACACGAACAAGCCGCCGTTTCCATTGGGACTCTGCAAAATCCGGCCAGGCGATTCCAGAAGCAGTTTCCCCTGCCGGTCCAGCACCGGAATCATGGTCTGCGGGAAAAACCGAATCGAATCCTTGGGATAACCAAAATAATGCTGTTCTTCAAAAAAGGCTACTGTTTCTTCGTGATTGATCGTACTGGTCATAATATACCAGGGAATGATGTGACGTACCAGTCCGGATACCTGTTTTAATCCATCGCATTGAATTTCAAAGAGGGATTTGTGGCTGGGCAGTCCCATATCATAAGTCCCCTTGGGACCGGAATGGCCAAGCCGGGTTCCCTGTCCGCCAGCCATGGTAACCGCAGCCAGCTTTCCCCGGTTCATGCAGTTTCGCCCCAGTTCCATCATTTTCTGACGCCGTGCCGCTGTCAGGTCCGCCGCAACAGTACAGGGCATTGGTTCCAGCACTGTCCCCTCTGTCAGTACCGGACTGGCGCCCGCCTGCTGATAGAGACGTTCCATCTCCTCCCAATCCAAAGCCAGCAGCTCATTCCAAAAGAGTTGACGTTCTTCTTCCGATAAAGAAGAAACATACTTCAGCAAATGCTCCTGTCCATGTTGCCGCGCTTGTTGCAGCGCTTGTTGATATTTTTCCTGACCAGCCATGCGCACAGCTTCCTTTCTCATTCGCAAATTTCAAACAGCATGGCATAGTATAACAAATCAGCCGGCTCGCGTCGAGTTCTTTTTACCCGCCTCACCACATTTTTCCGCAAAAAAGCACTTCGTATTTCTATGAACATTCTGTGAATGTTATGCATTTTTTCTTGTAACCAAGCGCAAAATCATGATAGGATAGGAGTATCCTTTATTATGGGGATATTTGGGAAATGGAGGTGTGATAGATGGGTAATGACGTATCACCGGTTTTTGTTGTACTAATGGGTTTGGGTACTGTTTTTATCGGACTCATTTGTATTATTCTTCTTTGTCTTGGCATTCGTTTTCTCTGTAGGCTGATTGAAAAGCCTTCGACAGACAAAAAAAAGGAGGAGCCGCCGGCCAGCGCCGTGAGTTCGGATAGCAAAGCAAATCGGCAGGAGTTGATTGCCGTGATTGCGGCGGTGTTGGCGGAAGAAATGGGAACAGACGTTTCCGGACTGCGCATCCGCTCAATTCGAAAAGTATAACCCGCTTGATGAAATAAAATAAAGGAAGGTAATCGTGATGAAAAAATATCGTGTTAACGTAAACGGAACCCAGTATGAAGTAGAAGTAGAGGAAATTGCCGGCGGCGCGCCAACAGCGCAAACCGCGTCCGTACCTCAGGCTGCACCGGTCGGCACTGGAGAAAACGTTAAGAGTCCCATGCCCGGTACCATTCTCAGCGTAAATATCAAGAACGGCGACGTAGTAAAAAAAGGTCAGGTCCTGATGATCCTGGAAGCAATGAAGATGGAAAACGAAATCATGGCTTCCCGGGACGGACGGATCGCTTCCTTACAGGTAAGCAAGGGAGCCACGGTAGAAAGCGGCGCGCTTCTTTGTGTCATTGAATAACGAAAGAAGGAGCAAAAACTATGGATGCTATTTTGGATTTTCTGGAAAGCACCGGCTTTGCTTTGATTGCCAACAACTGGAAGACATTGGTTATGCTGGCAGTCTCGTGTTTGCTGATGTATCTGGCCATTGTCAAAAAATTCGAGCCCCTGCTGTTGCTGCCCATCGCGTTTGGTATGCTGTTGACCAATTTGCCCGGCGCGGGACTGTATCATCCGGAGCTATTCGATGGAGGGAAGATACACTGGGAAGACCTGGCAGCAGGAGGAGGACTGCTTGACTATTTGTACTTGGGCGTCAAGCTGAACATCTACCCTTGTTTGATTTTCATTGGAGTGGGCGCCATGACGGACTTCGGACCATTGATCGCCAATCCCAAGAGCCTGCTTCTGGGGGCGGCTGCCCAGCTTGGTATTTTCGTTACGTTTTTAGGTGCCTTGCTCATCGGATTTGACATGGCAGAGGCCGCCTCAATCGGTATCATCGGCGGAGCGGATGGTCCTACCTCTATTTTTACCGCTTCCAGACTGGCCTCGCATTTATTGGGCCCCATTGCGGTTGCCGCCTATTCTTATATGGCGTTGGTGCCGGTGATTCAACCACCTATCATGAAACTGCTCACCACAAAAAAGGAACGGCAGATCGAAATGAAGCAGCTGCGCCCGGTAAGCCGTACGGAAAAGATCATTTTCCCTATTGCGGTAACGATTTTTACTGCGTTGCTGCTGCCGTCTGCCGCCGCGTTGATCGGTGCTTTGATGCTGGGCAATCTGATGCGGGAATGCGGTGTGGTAGAACGGCTCAGTAAGACGGTGCAGAACGAGCTGATGAATATTGTGACGGTCTTCCTGGGACTTTCCGTTGGGGCCACCGCTACGGCCAGCGCCTTTTTGAACTGGAACACCATCAAAATCCTGATCATCGGCATTCTGGCTTTCTCAGTTGGTACCGCGGGCGGCGTTCTGCTGGCCAAATTCATGAACTTGTTCTGCAAAGAGAAAATCAATCCGCTGATTGGTTCCGCCGGTGTTTCCGCCGTTCCTATGGCAGCCCGTGTGTCCAATACGGTGGGGCAGAAAGAGAAACCCGGTAATTTCCTGTTGATGCACGCCATGGGACCGAACGTGGCGGGAGTCATTGGTTCCGCGATCGCGGCGGGCGTGTTCCTGTCCATCTTCGGCTGATGCTACAAAGGAGGCAATGAATATGGCAAATCCATTAAAAATAACCGATACCATTCTGCGAGACGCCCACCAATCCCAGGCTGCTACCAGGATGCGGATCGAAGACATGCTCCCAGCCTGCGAGCTGCTGGACAACATGGGCTACTGGTCCATTGAATGCTGGGGCGGCGCAACATTCGACTCCTGTATGCGGTTCCTGAACGAGGATCCCTGGGAGCGTCTGCGTACCCTGAAAAAGGCTATGCCCAAAACGAATCTGCAAATGCTTCTGCGGGGGCAAAACATTTTGGGATATAAGCATTACGCAGATGATGTGGTGGAACAGTTCTGCCGCAAATCCGTCGAGAACGGAATCAACGTGATTCGGATTTTTGACGCGCTGAACGATACCCGCAACATGGAAGCAGCCATGAAATACACCAAAAAATATGGCGGAATTTGTGAAGCCGCCATCAGTTACACCATCAGCCCCGTTCACAGCACAGATTATTTTGTGAAGCTGGCAAAGGAACTGGAGCAGATGGGAGCGGATGTAATCTGTATTAAAGATATGGCCAATCTGCTGCTGCCCTACGATGCTTACGATCTGATCAAACGTCTGAAAGCGGAAATCAGCGTACCGTTGCATCTCCATACCCACAACACCACCGGTACGGGCGATATGACTTATCTGATGGCGGCTCAGGCAGGCGTGGATATTGTGGATTGTGCCCTTTCCCCGCTGGCCAATGGAACGTCGCAGCCGGCAACGGAGTCCCTGGTTGCCACGCTGAAAGGAACGGAGCGGGATACCAATCTGGATCTGAGCAAACTCAGCGAAGCTGCTGCACACTTTCGGAAAGTCGCCGCCAGGTTAAAGGCAGAAGGCAGCCTGGATCCTAAGGTGCTGAGTGTGGATACCAACACGCTGTTGTATCAGGTTCCCGGCGGCATGCTTTCCAACCTAATTTCCCAGTTGAAGCAAGCAAAGGCAGAAGATAAATATTACGAGGTATTAGAAGAGGTGCCCCGTGTCCGGAAAGATTTCGGGTATCCGCCTCTGGTCACGCCTACCAGCCAGATCGTGGGTTCCCAGGCGGTTCTGAATGTCCTGTCCGGAGAACGCTACAAAGTCTTTACCAAGGAGTCCAAAGGATTGCTCCGGGGTGAATATGGGCGTCTGCCGGGCCAGGTAAACGAAGAAGTTCGGAAGATGGCGATTGGAGAGGATCCCGTCATCACCTGCCGGCCGGCGGATCTATTGGAGCCGGAGCTGAACAATTATCGAGAGGAAAGCAAGGAGTTTATCCAGAAAGAAGAAGACGTGTTAAGTTACGCCTTGTTCCCTCAGGTTGCCACCAAATTTTTTCAGGAGCGGGCAAAAGGATTCCCGGAGAAAACCGATTCCAAAGAAACCATTTCCGCGCCGGCCGCTGTCAAAGCGGCTGTCGCCGGCGAGAACGGTGCGCGGGAATTGTTCGTGGACGACGCATCCGGATTCAGCAGCTAACAAGCGAACACCAACAGAATTCTTGTCCATCCAAGCCCGGAGAAGGGAGCCGATCTTTCTCCGGGCCTTTTATCTTTTCCAGGAAACGAAGAAAAAACACAGAAACTCATTTGCCTACCGGCCTTGTTATTTCCGCCAGGATTTGATATACTCGTGAGAACAAAACTGTGTTTATCGGTTTATGATTGGATGAAAAGGATGGCATGGTATGGAAAAAAAGCGTGTTTCCGATTCCTATACGGAACAAATTCAGATTCTAATGCCGGAACAAATCAACGGCTCCGGCCGGTTGTTCGGCGGAAAACTGGTGGAATGGATCGACGTGGTAGCTGCCGTGGTAGCCAGAAGGCACTCCGGTCATAATGTTACTACGGCGGCAATCGATAATCTGCAGTTCAAAGCAGGAGCTTTTGTAAACAATACTTTGGTTTTGATCGGCCACATCACGCATGTAGGCCGGACTTCCATGGAAGTCCGGGTGGATACTTACGTGGAGAATTTGGAAGGAACCCGCACCGTGGTCAACCGGGCGTATTTGGTTATGGTAGCGTTGGATGACGAAGAAAATCCGCAGGAAGTACCCGGCCTGATTTTGGAAACAGCCATGGAAAAAGCGGAATGGGAAGCAGGAGAACGAAGACGGCAGCTCCGAAAACAAAGAAGGCAGGAAGGCTATTGAAAAAGGCGGCAATCCAACGTGCCGGCCATAGAATCTGACGGCCTATTTCCTCACAAGCCTGTTCTCCCGATCGCTAGATCAGTACCTTCGACAAAAAATCTTTCAGTCTAGGACACTTTGGCTGGGTAAAAAATTCGTTGGGTGCGCCTTCTTCCATAATGACGCCTTCATCAATAAACAGAACCCGATTGGCCACCTCCTTGGCGAAGCCCATTTCATGGGTCACAATCACCATGGTCATACCGTCCCTGGCCAGCCCCCGCATAACCTCCAGAACCTCCCCTACCATTTCCGGGTCCAGGGCGGAAGTGGGTTCGTCGAACAGCATCACATCCGGATTCATGCAAAGCGCCCGGACAATGGCAATCCGCTGTTTCTGCCCGCCGGAAAGCTGGGACGGATAGGCATCGGCGCGGTCTGCCAGACCCACTCGTTCCAAGAGCTTCATCGCTCTTGCCGCAGCCTCTTCTGGAGTAAGACGCAGCAGTTTTACGGGCCCCAACGTCATGTTTTTTAAAATAGTCATATGCGGGAATAAATTGAACTGCTGAAATACCATTCCCATTTTCTGCCGGTGCACATTGATGTTGACATGAGGATCGGTAATGTTTACCCCTTCGAAAAAAATGTTCCCCATCGTTGGCTGTTCCAATAAATTCAGAGTACGCAAAAAGGTGGACTTTCCGGAACCGGACGGTCCAATGACGACTACCACGTCTCCTTTGTGTATTTCGGTATTGAGACCTTTCAGCACTTCAATGGAACCGAAGCTTTTATGCAAATTTTCTACCCGGATCAGCGTGTTGTCAGTGGTCACTGCTGCGCAGCCTCCTTTCCAGCCTGGATACCCCCGCCGACATGAGCATAACAATACACAGATAAATTGCTGCCACAGAAAGCAATGGCATAAAAGGCTCATACGTCTCGCTTTGAATGGTATCCCCTCCCTTGGTCAGGTCGTTCAGAGCGATGTATCCGGAAACCGATGTCTCTTTCAGCAGGACGATCATTTCGTTGCCCAAAGCAGGCAGCACGTTCTTAAACGCCTGAGGTAAAATGATGTGAATCATGGTCTGGGTATAATTGAAGCCCAAGCTGCGGCCTGCTTCCAATTGACCGTTGTCTACCGACATGATGCCGGATCGGACGATTTCTGCCACATAAGCGCCGGAATTGACGCCAAAGGCGATGATCGCCACCAATATCTTGCTTACATCCACCGCGGAAAAAATAACAAAATAAATGATCAGCAGCTGCACCACCACAGGGGTACCGCGGATCACCGTGAGGTAAACCTTCGCTACGCCGTTCAAAAATTTCAGTTTCCCGGTTTTGTCGTGGGTGGTGCGAACAATGGCAACCAAAAAACCCAGCACCAGACCGATCACCAAAGAACACACGGTGACCAGAAGTGTCACCAGTAACCCATTGGCCAAATATTTCCATCTGGATTTTTCCAGAAAATTTTGCTGGAATTTGCGAATCAAGCTGTCAAACATGATGTCCCACCTTTTTAACAAAAAAAGTGGGGTGTGCCGGGCACAGCCCCACCTTTCGGCAAAAAGCCATTCTGTTATTTCTTCCGCACAATCATAACCTGCGTGGCTGTCGTATAGGAATCCGTAAAGTCTACGTTTTCCAGCCGGTCCTCCGTGATGGTCATGCCGGCTACGCCAATATCTGCCTTCCCCGTGGTCACGGAAGTAATAATGGAGTTAAAGGACATATCCTCCACCTTTAACGTCATTCCCAAAATGTCGCAGACGGCTTGAGCCATGTCCACGTCAAACCCCACAACTTTTCCGTTATCGTGATACTCATACGGCTCGAATTCCGCGTTGGTAGCCATCACAAGAGTACCGGACCGATCTATGCCGGACGGAGATTGATAAGGAAATAGACCTTTGGTATCGTCCCCTATGTAATTTTTACGAATACGTTCCAACGTACCGTTTTCTTTCAATTCCTTCAAAGCAGCATTGATCTTGTCTTTCAGTTCCGTGTTCCCTTTCGCAACGCAAATAGCGTATTCTTCCAGTTCAAAAGGATCCTCCAGAATCCGGAGGTCATCGTTCTTGGAAACAAAAATCTTCGCCGGTTCCTCATCGATAATCACGCAATCCACTTTGCCCTGTTTCAAGGCCTGAACTGCCGACGCCCCTTTGTCATAACTTTCTACCGTAGCGCCCTTGACATCCTTGGCGTACGTTTCTCCGGTGGTGCCTTTCTGGACGCCGATTTTCTTGCCTGGCAAATCATCTGCACTAAAAACGGAGTTCGGTTTCACCGAACAGCCACTCATCATGCCGGCAAACAGCAACACAGCAAGACAGGCCGCAATCATTTTTTTCATGCCCATGTCCTCCTCAACCATATTACGAGATGCAATTACCAAAATAGTTTACCGCACTGCCGGCAAAAATGCAATATACAAAAAGAAAAAAACTGCTGGCAAGCTCCAAATTTACCGAAGACTGGAAAGAACAGGCGCAGCGCCGGACGGGCCTGCGGCAGCAAACCGTTTTTTTCCGGAAAACGGTTTGCTCTCTTGGGCAGAAATCATGCGAAGAAAATATTGATGTACGGCGAGGTTGGAAGTCAGCTCCGGATGGAATGCCGTCACCAATTGATTCTTCTCTCTGGCCGCTACGATTTTGCCATCCACGATGGATAAAACGGAAACGCCGTCGCCTACGGTCTCCAAATAAGGAGCCCGAATAAAAGTCATGGGAATCTTATCCTCTCCGGCAAACACCCCTTCCGTTACAAAGCTGCCCAGCTGGCGCCCGTAGGCGTTCCGGCAGGCAGTACCGGAAAACGTCCCAAAACAGGGCTTGCCCCCGATTACCTGTTCCGCCAGCAAAAGCAAGCCGGCGCAGGTTCCGAAGACCGGCATGCCCAGCCTGATCCAATCCAGCAGCGTGTCATAAAGGTCCAGATCCCTCAGTAGCTTGCACATGACGGTGCTTTCCCCGCCTGGCAGGATCAATCCGTCAAACGATATCAGTAAATCCCGCTTCTGGCGGATTGTTTCGTACTCTACGCCAAGCTGGTTCAGCATTTCACCATGTTCCGCAAACGCTCCTTGAAGGGCTAAAATGGCAATCCTCATGCCTATTTCCCCCGTTCCGCCATCAAAAGCGCGATTTCCTGCTCGTTGATTCCTACCATGGCCTCTCCCAGATCCTCCGACAAAGCAGCCAGCAGAGAAGCGTCATGATAATTCGTAACCGCCTGGACAATCGCAGCCGCGCGTTTGGCCGGATTGCCGGATTTGAAAATCCCCGAGCCAACAAAGACACCTTCCGCTCCCAGCTGCATCATCAACGCCGCGTCTGCCGGTGTAGCAACGCCGCCGGCCGCGAAATTCACAACGGGAAGACGGCCGTTCTCATACACATAATGCAGCAAATCCAACGGAACCGCCAACTGTTTGGCGGCCTCAAACAATTCATCCTCCCTCAGATTTTGTATACGGCGAATTTCACTGTTCATGGCCCGCATATGCCGGACGGCTTGAACGACGTCGCCCGTGCCGGGCTCCCCCTTTGTCCGGATCATGGAAGCGCCTTCCGCGATCCGGCGCAGGGCCTCGCCCAGATTCTTCGCGCCGCAGACAAAAGGAACGCGAAATTTCGTTTTATCGATGTGGTAGACGTCATCAGCCGGAGACAGCACTTCGCTCTCATCGATATAATCAATTTCAATGGCTTCCAAAATCTGTGCTTCTACAAAATGACCGATTCGTACTTTCGCCATCACCGGAATGGAAACCGCCTCCTGAATGCCTTTGATCATCTTGGGATCGCTCATCCGGGATACGCCGCCTGCGGCTCGGATATCCGCCGGAATCCGTTCCAACGCCATAACCGCGCAGGCGCCGGCCGCTTCTGCAATCTTTGCCTGCTCCGGAGTGGTCACATCCATAATGACGCCGCCTTTCAGCATCTGCGCCAATTCTTTGTTTAAGCCGTACCGAGAGTTGTCATTGGATGGGCCTGTATACTCTTTCATCTCTTATCACTCCTTACTTGTGTTTTTGCATCAAAATGAGTATAATCGAAATTGATCCGTATGCAAGGATCAGTTTTGAAGAAATTAACCAGGTCAGTCCAAGAAAGAGGAACATCGTGTTAACCTATGACTTAAAGGGGAAAGACAGCAGACCGCTGTATCAGCAGCTTTACCGGAATATCCGCCAAGATATTGAATCCGGCTTTCTATCCAGCGGAGAAAAAATGCCTTCTAAGCGGAAACTGGCTTCTCATCTGAAAATCAGCGTTGCTACGGTAGAGAATGCTTATGAACAGCTCCAAGCGGAAGGCTATCTTCATGCCGAACCCAAACGGGGTTTTTTTGTCCAAACCATTCAGCTCCGGAAATCTATTGATCTCGCGCCGCAATCCGCGTCCTGCCAGGAACACGATACCAAACCAGTCGTTTATCGGTATGATTTCCGAACCAACGCAGTGGATACGCGCTGTTTTCCTTTCGCCACCTGGGCAAAGCTGATGAGGGAATTGCTAACCGGGGCAGATCAATCTTTGCTGACCGCGGCGGATCCGCAGGGAATTCTCCCTCTTCGTCAGGCAATTATCCGCTATTTATATGAATTTCGGGGAATCGAAGCCCTACCGGAACAAGTAATCGTGGGAGCCGGTTCCGAATACCTGACGGGACTGCTGATCCAGTTGCTCGGCCGGGATAAGGGATATGGCGTGGAAAACCCCGGCTATCATAAAATACACAAAATATTTGAGAAAAACGGAGCCCCCGTCTGCGCGGTGCCTTTGGATGGGCAAGGATTGCAAGTGGATCGGCTCCGGCAGACAGGCGCCCAAATCGTCCATGTGACGCCCTCTCACCATTTTCCGCTTGGCATTGTTATGCCGGTAGCACGGCGCCAGGAACTGCTAAATTGGGCCGCAGAACAAGATGGCCGTTACATCATCGAGGATGACTACGACAGTGAATTCCGGTTTTCCGGCCGCCCCATTCCCGCGCTGCAAAGCCTGGATCGAAAAGAACGGGTTATCTATATGAATACCTTTGCCAAAAGCCTGGCTCCTTCGCTGCGGATCGGTTATCTGGTCTTACCCGCTCATTTGCTGGAACACTATCGGAAAGAGTTTCTGTTCTACGCGTCAACGGTTCCTCGTTTTGAACAGCATACCCTTGCCCTCTTTTTGGAACGAGGCCATTTCGAACGTCATATAGCCAGAATGCGGAACAGCTACAAAACCAGACGAAACGCGCTCACCGAAGCCATTCTTCAAAGTCAACTGGCCAAACAGGTCCGGATTTCCGGCGAAAACGCAGGACTGCATTTGCTGCTGGAGGTAGAAAACGGGCTGGACGAAGCCACTCTGGTGGCCCGCGCCGGCCGAGTAGGCGTACGGGTATACGGCCTGTCTCAGTATTATGCTTTCCCAGACGCCGCCAAACCCACCAGCACACTGGTATTGGGATATTCTCAATTGAGACCGGAGGATATGGCTCCCGCCGTTTCCTTGCTGGAAGAAGCATGGAACATACCGGAATAGAAGGTTTGTTTTCTGTGATGATCGGTTCGTTTGGCAAAACGCTTCCAATCCGCTGAACACAAAAAAAAGAGTGGGACACAAAACAGGCGTTTTTGAAAAACCTACTCTTGACGGCGCTGTCTAATTGTGTTATATTATAAGAACATTCGTTCGTAAATTATACGGTGACAGCGTAAAAACGATTGAAGCAGCAGTATTTCGGAACAAACCTCGGGATCACGATGCTGGGGTAAGAGAAGGAAATGCGGAACAGAAGTAGCGCTTTCTCCGGATATCTTGAAAGAATTATGATAAAAGCTTTAACCAGAAATGGAGGTTGAATGGAAATGAATCAAGCATATTATCTGACAGGAAAGACCTTAGACGCGGCCTGGTTGGATCACCTGGAACAGCAGCTGCTATATGTTTTCCACAACGAACCCAGGATAATTTGGGAACGGCAGGAAACGGGGATCCATCTTTTGTGCCCGCAAGGGGATCCGGCACTGGAACAAATCATGAAGGAATTGCCTTCCTTGCTGCAGATCGACGGGTTAGAGGCGGAGCCTCTTCCGGGAGAATCGGCCGGCAGCACAGCTCCGCCGTTATCCAAAGAACTGCCGTTGGTAGCCTTTCAGCGCATTACGCTTTTTCAAACTCACGCCTTACTGCTGCGGATTCCTTTTTGGGATCAAAACACCACGCCTTGGTATTACTGCAACTTTATCAACATTCGTTACCGGAAATACTGTTACTTCGACTACACGGACTATCAATCTTTTTACCAGCCCCTATTCGAATGCACTTCGCTGCCTTACCGGGATATTGCCCGGGCAAATCGACAGGAGATTTTTGTGGATGCACTGGCGCATGACCATTATATCTATGTCTGGGTGGACAAATTTTATATTAGCGCATCTCCGCACTTTCAGAACAATCACGATATTCACCCGCTGCTGATTTACGGATACGACTTAGAAAAAGCGGTGTATCACTGTGCGTTGTTCGAAGTAAGCCGTGGCGTATACGAAGCGCACGTTTCGATGGAAGAAACGCATCTGGCTTTTAACAGCGCAAAAATATACAGCATTCCGCCCGCCTACGACGGCCTGCCTCTGCGGTTTCTCCGCTGTAAGAAAGATTTCTTGGGCTTCAACTATTTTTATCAGAAGCGTCTCCTGCAAGAATTATACCAATATTGGCAAGGCATCGGAAGCGTGCAAGGTTATCATACCATGCATTTCCGGCAGCCGGAAGGCAGTGTTGACGTATACGGCCTCGATGTGACCAAACTGCTGATCGATTGTATCCGGCAGCATCCCGGTCCCGGTTCTGTCTTTGACTATCGGGTCATGCATATGGTAACGGAGAACAAGCAACTGATCGCGGAACGACTGCTTCACCTGGCGGAAACCGAAGAGTTATCCCCCATCACAATAGAACAAATCCAACAGTACGTTTCTTTGGCGGAACGCTGCCGTACCATGCAGATCTATTACATGAAAGCCTCCCTGACGGAAACCCAGAGGCGGACTTTTTATCCCACACCGAAAGAACCCCAACACGTATCGCATTTGTGCGGCAAGCTCACCGTTCTCTGGAAAGAAGAACAAGCCCTATTATCGTCTTTGTTTCCTCGACTGCTGAAGGAAATCCTGCTGGATCCCATTCCGACCCGTAATCCCAGCCTTACCGGATCGGCCCGTCAAAGCACAGGGACCGATGAAGGGGGATATTACAGGCTGCTGGAGTGGGAGGAACCGGTTTATACCGGACACCTGCGGCTTTGTAATTTTTACGGCTGCACAAACGGCCGATTCCAGTTGAGCGATCACACAGAGATCGTCAGCCGGGAGAAAGAAAATATCTGTTACCTGAGTTTTCATTTCGCCCCCCAAAAAATCCGTTGGCTGAAATTCTATCCGGATACCTACGTACTGGGGAAGGATGCTCCGCCGTTTCTGCTCAATGTATTCGAAGCAAATTTGTTGGAGCAGGCGGACATTGTGCCCTCCAGCGTCTATCCCAACCGGGAAGACCCTTCCGGCTTTCTTCCTACCGCGGATCATATTCTAACGTCTCAGGAAGAGCGTTTCTGGAGTCCGGAAACGCAAGATACGCAGCGAATGCTGCAATTTACGTTTTCCGAACCGGTCCGGGTGGGACAGGCCGCCATCCGCCAGGGATTCTTTACGTATCGGGTCGCAGCATTTTGCTTGGATTCTTCCCAGGACGGGCAACACTGGCAAACAGTCCGGGAATGTATCCTGCCCGAATGCGTTCAACGAGAAGATCGGTTGAAAACGGTGGTATTCCGTTTCGACCAAGTGGAAGCAGCGTACTTCCGGGTCCGGTTTACCCAGTGCAACATGGATGAATGGGGATTCGATATCCCGAATATCAATTATTTCGCGCTGTATTAATGGACAGCCGATCTTTCGCAGGACAAAAAAAGAAGCCTTAAAAAGGCTTCTTTTGCTGTTTGGTGACCCCTACGAGAATCGAACTCGTGTCGCCGCCGTGAAAGGGCGGTGTCTTAGCCGCTTGACCAAGGGGCCATAAAATGGTAGCGGCGGTGGGATTTGAACCTACGACCTGCCGGGTATGAACCGGATGCTCTGGCCAACTGAGCTACGCCGCCACATGCATCTTTTAAACAGATGCTTGACTATTATAGCACAGGCAAAAGATATGTCAAGACCCGAAATGGGAATTTTCAAAAAAATCCGAATCCCATGACGCCTTTTATTCCCCGATGATTTTTACCAATACCCGTTTCTGACGTTTCCCGTCAAATTCAAAGTAAAAAATCTGTTCCCATGTTCCAAAGTCCAGCTTTCCTTCCGTGATCGCCACCACTACTTCCCGGCCCATAACAGTCCGTTTCAGATGAGCGTCCGCATTGTCCTCGTATCCATTGTGGTGATATTGCTCATATGGCTTCTCGGGTGCCAGCTTCTCCAGCCAAACCTCATAGTCATGATGCAGTCCGCACTCATCATCATTAATAAAGACGCTGGCTGTAATATTCATAGCATTGACCAACACCAAGCCCTCCTGAATGCCGCTTTCCTGCAGGCAATCCTCCACTTGGGGGGTAATGTTAACGATACCCCTGCGTTGGGGCAGGTTAAAAAACAATTCTCTCCGATAAGTCTTCATTTTCTCGCCTTTCTTCTAACAAGGTAACGGTGCCGCCGGAACAAATGCCGCCGGAGGTCCGTATTGCTGTGGATGGAACCCAGAAGGAGGAAACCGTTTCTGTCGAATGAGTTCCAGCAGGGCCTCAACCGTCTGCTCTGCCAGCAATCGCTCGTCTTCCGTAATCCATCCCAGCCTGCTTGCCTTCTCCAATTCATCCCAGTCCAGAACCTCCGGTTCCCGGCCAGGATAGAGCCGAACATCAGCCAATAGGTCTTTCACCACCAGTGTGTATGTTTCCGGTTCGTACCGGACCGTGACCACGTCGCAGTACCAATATAGGAAATCACCTGAAGTATCGTAAAAAGCACTGATTTTATAGTGCTTCCGAAAGCTGGTATAAGAAAGTCCCCAGCCAATATCTTCTCTCGGACGGATCGGCAGCCACCGTGTCACCATGCCGTCCTCCTCCCAGGATAACAGCTCGTCACCGGAAATATCCACTTCCTCATCTGGAATGATACGTTTCCGAAGGATCTTTGGTTTCATCGTATCCGCCTCCGTTTTAAAAATGGAACGCCTGCCGTAAATCCCCTACTTCCTCATCGCTTATGGACACCACCGGCCCCAGAATTCTGGATGCCACTACCGCCTTAGCGCTGTATTCCAGTACCTCCAATTTGTCAAATGCATTGAGCAGGCTGCTTCCGGTCACAATAACGCAGTCATTCTCTGAAATAAGAATTTGTGTCATGTCGTCCAGCAAATCCGCAACCATTCCCTGCTGCAGAAATGACGTACCGAAAGGAATCTTCTTTACATCCCGGAGCATAATATACGATTCGGGTATGATTCGGGAATCAAACTCCGCATCGGAAACGGCAAAAGCCATAATCTTCGGCGGGTGGGCGATAATGATAGAATGGATTTCGGGATGTTTTTCATAAATTTTCTGATGAAGCGGCACACTGCGGGAAGGCGTTTTTCCGATTTCACGCCAATGGCCGACGATTCTCACCAGATCCTCTTCCTCGATATATTTTCGGTCCTTCATGTATGGCGTAATAATAAAGGAGCCGTCCGACAAACGCTGTGAAAAAGTGCCTTGTGTGCTCGTAAAAAGTTTCTGACGGTACGCCCGCCGAATCATGCGGCACATCTCCCGGCGCACCTCCCGTTCCTCGCTGCTGACCGTATGATTTACGAACTCATCCATTTTGATGTGCTGTTTTTCACCAGAAAGCTGAATGGCTTTGTCGGACAACGTGCGGACTTGGCCAATATACCGGGCGTCGATCTCCAGCCGTGCGCAGAAATCCAGTGTTTCAAATGCCATAAATGCTCGAAACAAATCTTCTGCGCCAAGGAAAACGCCATGATTCTCCAGCTCCACCACATTATGCCCTTTGGCGAATTCCGCGGCGATCTTCTTACTGAGTCCCAAACTTCCCGGAACATCGTATGGCGCGATGGATACGGTTCCGCAGATTTGTGAAACATTGGGGATCAGCTTTACCTCCGGTATTTGCCGGACGATACTGAACGCCACCAGCGCAGGAGGATGGGCATGCAAAATTGCTTTGATATCCGGGCGGGTGCGGTAAATTCGTTCGTGGACGGGATATTCGCTGGAAGGCTTGTGAATTCCCACCACCGTTCCATCCGACTTTACCTGGATGATATCGTTTCTGGTCAAGGAACCTTTGTCCACGCTTCCCGGGGTAATCCAGATATCGCCATTGTCATCCAGAATCGACAAATTCCCCCCAGACGTGGTAGTCATACCATATTCATAGATTCGTTCCATGATCATGACCAACTGATCGGCCGGATGCAGCAACTGAAAATTCATATAAGCCACCCCACTCTCAAAATTTTTCTTTCTTCTATCTATGATTTTATTGTGACCGATTGATATGAAGCTATTGTAGCAAAAAAAAAACGGTTGCGCAATCTTCGTTTTCCGGGCACATTCTTAAAACAGGAATGTTATGCCGATTCCATATGATCCACATGCTGTGGAAACTGTGGATATCCATCTGTGGATAACTTTTAAAATGGGACAAACTGGTCGGATTTATCCACATTTTTCTTGTGGATAAATTTGCTATAACTGTGGATAACTCATAAAACGACAGCGAATACCTTTTCCAAAACGGCTCCCTTTTTCTATACCATTCCCTCTATTTTTCATTTTGTTTTTTCCTGCATCATCGAGCAGGCATTTCGGAGATTTCCATCAAATTCTCGCAAAGTATACCGGACACAAATTCCCAGAAGGGAAGATTCCTCCGAAATACCATCTCTTTTCTCTGCCGTCCCCGGATCGGAAAGTTCAAAAAAGGCACAGTTTTTGCATTTTTTCTTGTTGATAATCGTTTCATGCCGTTCTTTTTCTGCCGGGCTTAACTGAAAAGACGGACAGGCTTCCGTGCTGCGCACCGGGCCGTGAAGGGAACAAAGAAAACAGCCATCCTGCAAAGAACGGCGGAAATAATTGCAAACACGGCAGCTGGCCGTTTCAAATACATATTTTGACGCATCATGAATGGAAAAAGAATGCTTCGTCACAGGGAACACCTCTCTTATTCAAAGAATCAGGGGATGTCTGCATCCTCTGGTTAGGCGTCCAGCGCCTCCAAATTCAGGTTGGGAACCGCGTTCAGATCCCAGCCTGCCCGTCTTCCCTTTTGTCCGGCATAATAAGCGGCGCAAGCTACCATCGCCCCATTGTCGGTACAAAGAATCGGCGCGGGCCGATACAGCGTCATTTGGTTGTCCGCGCAAACTTCCGCTAACGTCTCCCGAAGAAACGAATTGGACGCCACTCCTCCTGCCAGGGCAATTCGCCGATACCCAAGCTGCCGTGCCGCTTTGATTGTGTTTTCAACCAAAATATCCACCACAGCCTTCTGAAAAGACGCACAAACATCCGGAATGGAAATAGCCTGCCCCTGCAATCTCATTTTATTCAAATAATTCAAAACAGCTGTTTTCGGTCCGCTGAAACTAAAGTCCAGCGTATCCCCCATGTGTACCCGAGGAAAATGGATCGCCTGGCAATCGCCTTCTTTTGCCACTCGATCGATGATAGGGCCGCCCGGATAGCCTAAGCCCAACGCCCGGGCAATCTTATCAAAGGCTTCTCCCGCCGCATCGTCCCTGGTCCTGCCCAGAATCCGAAAACGCCCATAATCCAGGCATTCCACAATATGGCTATGACCGCCGGACACCACCAGGCAAAGAAACGGAGGTTCGAAGGTTTTGTCCTGAATAAAATTGGCGGAAATATGGCCTTCAATGTGATGGACGCCGATTAATGGTTTTTGCAGCGCATAAGCAAGCGCCTTGGCGCCGGAAACCCCAACCAACAGCGCGCCTACCAACCCCGGGCCATAGGCCACTCCGATCTGGTCCAGCTTGGACAAGGGAATGCCGGCCTCCTGCAACGCCTGTTCCACCACCGGAACAAGGCATTCCACATGTTTCCGGGAAGCAATTTCCGGTACCACGCCCCCGTATTGCCGATGGAACTCGATTTGAGAAGAGATGACATTAGAAAGGACCTCCCTGCCATTTTTGACAACAGCAGCGGAGGTTTCGTCACAACTCGATTCCAAGCCCAAAGTATAGACGTCACACACAGCAGAATGCCACCCGCTTTCTTATCCGGCAAAAGAAAAAGTAAAGAACCGTTGAAAAAAGATTTGGTCGGCCAAAATCAGGATCCCCCATATCGCCACATAAATAGCAAAGCCTTTCAAATTTCTTTTCTTAAAAAAGTCCAGCATAAAACGGATTGCCACATAACCGGAAATTCCTGCCGCCAGCATTCCCAGCAGCAACGGTCCCCATTCCACCGCCTCCGGCGCTTCCACAATGTCCTTGACACCAAGCACCGCCGATCCAAGAATAATGGGAATGGACATCAGAAAGGAAAAACGAAGCGCGGCCTCCTTCTTCAGTCCGCAAAACAAACCGGCGCTCAGCGTGCTGCCCGAACGAGAAAGCCCCGGCATAATTGCGACGGCCTGGGCAACACCAATCACAACCGCATCCGTGTAAGATACATCCGCCATCTCTTTCCGCCGTTTCCCAAAATATTCGGATGCCAGCAAAACAATCGCCGTAAGTAAGAACGCAACGCCAAGCAGCGCCCCCGTTTGCAATACGGAGGAGATCCAGTCATCCAACAAAATACCGGCAAGCGCTGCCGGAACGGTTGCAAGAATCAACAGAAGCGTAAGCTTTTGAAAAGGCTTACGCAGCAGAGCACCAATGTCTTTGCGGAAGACGATAAAAACAGCAACAAGGGTAGCAACATGAAGAGCAATATCAAATGTCAGGCCAAAACGTTCCGCGTCGACTCCAAATAAGCGTTTGAACAAAATCAAATGGCCGGAACTGCTTACCGGAAGAAATTCCGTCAAACCTTGTATCAAACCGAGAATCAAAGCCTGCAGAAATTTGATCATGATACCGTCTCCATCCTGGTTTCCTCTTCTGCCGGTTTCGTCGCCGGAACTGCTTTTTTCTTTTTAGAATAGATCAGCACAGGGGGGGCAATTTTCCGGATCGTCTCTTTTGTCACAACACATTTTGTGACATTTTCCAGAGAGGGTACATCGAACATCACATCCGTCATGGCCTCCTCCAAAATCGCGCGAAGTCCCCTGGCGCCCGTTTTGCGAGATATCGCCACATCGGTAATGGCGTCCAGTGCTTCTTCTTCAAATTCCAACTGGACATTATCGTAGGCAAACAGCTTTTGATACTGTTTCACCAAGGCATTTTTCGGTTCGGTTAGAATGCGCTTCAACATAGTACGATCCAGCGATTGCAGAGTCACAATAGCCGGAACACGGCCAATAAACTCCGGAATCAAGCCAAATTTCAGCAAATCTTGCGGTTCCACCTTGGAAAGAAGCGCATCCACGTCCACTTGTTCGCTGCTGTGAACCGTTCCCGAAAAACCAATGGTGTTCTTGCCGATACGGCTTTCAATAATCTTGGGAAGGCCATCGAACGCTCCAGAACAAATAAACAAAATATTGCTGGTATCAATCTGCAAAAATTCCTGGTGAGGATGTTTGCGTCCGCCCTCCGGCGGAACAGAGGCAACGGTACCCTCCAAAATTTTGAGCAGGGCCTGCTGCACCCCTTCTCCGCTCACGTCTCTGGTAATGGACGGGTTATCGCTTCTCCTGGATATTTTATCGATCTCATCAATAAAAATAATCCCCTTTTGTGCCCGTTCGATATTATTGTCCGCTGCCTGAATCAGACGCAGCAGGATATTCTCCACATCTTCGCCCACATAACCAGCTTCTGTCAGGGAGGTGGCATCCGCAATCGCGAAGGGAACATTTAGAATCCTGGCCAAAGTTTGAGCAAGATAGGTCTTGCCCACTCCGGTCGGCCCAATCAGCAACACGTTGCTCTTGGAAAGCTCCACATCATCCGCCTTATTTTCTGCCGATTCCGTGCCCGCTTTTTTCTTGCCGCCGCGAGACTCTTTCGCCGCTTCCTCCAAAGCGCTGATTCTTTTATAATGGTTGTAAACCGCTACTGCCAAAGCACGTTTGGCGTGATCCTGACCTACCACATATTCATCTAACGCACTCTTGATCTCGGCAGGCTTCAGTAAATTCTGAATTTCCTCTTCCACCGACAACGGAAGCTCATCTCCCAGCTCTTCACTGAGAATGTCGCAGCATAAATCGATGCACTCATCGCAGATATAAACACCTGGCCCAGCAATCAATCGTTTGACTTGCTGCTCTTTCTTCCCGCAAAAAGAACAGCGCACCTGCCGGTCATCGTATTTCGCCATACTTTCCCTCCAAATTATGCTCGTGTGGTAACGACTTTATCGATCAAACCGTATGCAAGTGCTTCTTCTGCTGTCAAATAATTATCCCGATCCGTATCTACGATGATTTTCTCCAACGGCTGTCCTGTCCGCTCGCTGAGAATACGGTTTAATTTGTCTTTCAATTTCAAAATGTGTTCCGCCTGGATTTTGATATCCGACGCCTGCCCTTTGGTGCCGCCCAAAGGTTGGTGGATCATAATTTCACTATTCGGCAAAGAAAGACGTTTCCCCTTTGTGCCGGCCGCCAGCAAAAAGGCGCCCATACTTGCCGCCATACCAATACAAATCGTAGAAACGTCGCATTTGATGAACTGCATCGTATCGTAAATGGCAAAACCGGAGGAAACCGAACCGCCTGGACTGTTGATGTACAACTGAATATCTTTGTCCGGGTTCTCCGACTCCAGATACAAAAGCTGCGCTACCACCAAGCTGGCTGTAACATCGTTCACCTCATCGCTGAGAACGATGATCCGATCGTTCAGCAACCGGGAAAAAATATCGTAGGACCGTTCCCCCCGGCTCGTTTGCTCCACAACATACGGAATAAATGACATGATCGCATCTCTCCTTTCTACTCTACAAACAGGATATGGCCGCAGCCTGCCGGCCGCAACCATATATCAAACAAAAATCAATCCAACCAACACTTATTTTTTCACTGCTTGATCCAGCAGGAATGTCACCGTGTTGTTTATTTTGAGATTCTCTCCAATACGCCGCCGATCCTCCTCCGTGACAGTGGCCTTGAATCCGTCCACATCATCAGACCGATACTGCTTGGCGTATTGATCAATCTCCTCATCAATCTGGCTTTCTTCCACCGGAATATCTTCCGCTTTGCTGATGGCCTCCAGAACCAGGCTTTCCCGCAATCCCTTCTCAATGCCGCCGCGCATTTGATCCTGAAATTGTTCCATTGACTGACCGATCATCGTCAAATACTGCTCCAGGCTTCCTCTCTGCATCCGCAGCGTTCTGTCATATTCCTGCAGCTTGGCCTGGATTTGACGTTCCACCATACAATCCGGAATGTCCACTTCCGCGTTGGCGCTGGCCTTCTCCACTACTTCGTTTTCCATGGCACTCTTCGCGTTCTTCTTTTTTTGCTCTGCCAGCTTCTCTCGGATACTGTTCCGGTATTCCTCCAGCGTCTCAAACTCGCTGACATCCGACGCGAATTCGTCGTCGATCACAGGAAGCTCCTTCTTTTTAATATCGTTGACCGTCACCTTAAACTCCACCGGCTTACCGGCCAGATTCTCCGCCTGGTAATCCTCGGGGAAAGTAACGGAAACCGTCACCTCACCGCCGACTTCCGCGCCAACCAACTGGTCTTCAAAGCCGGGAATGAATTGACCGGAACCCAATGTCAGCTGATGTCCCTGAGCGCTGCCGCCGTCAAACGGCTCGCCGTCCAGATAGCCGGAAAAATCGATGTCCAATGTATCGCCAAGCTGGGCAGGCCGGTCTTCCACATTGACCATGCGGGAATTCCGTTCCGCTACCCGGTTCAGCTCTTCCTCCACATCCGCGTCGGTTACCTCGTCGCTGACCAGCTTGATTTCCAGGCCCTTGTACTCGCCCAGCTTCACTTCCGGCTTTACCGTTACTTTCGCGGTAAAAATCAGTTTTTCCTTATCAAGCTCCACAATATCGTACTCCGGATCGTCTACCGGCGCAATACCAAGCTCTTCCACCGCTTTGTAATATTCCCCAGGCAATACTTTGTTCAACGCATCCTCGTACAACACTTCCTGGCCGTATACCTGTTCCACGATTTTTCTTGGTGCTTTCCCGGCCCGGAACCCTTTCACCTGAAATCTATGCGCGTTCTTCTTAAAGGAGTACTGCAGCCCTTCTTCAAACACCTCGGGAGCAACCTCCAGTTCCAGCTTAACAACATTCTTTTCTACGTTTTCACATTTTACATTCATTGCTTTTCCTCCCACACACTCAACTAACCGCACAAGTTCTTCCATGCCGCCAACCGGCCGAACCGGTCCGGAAAACTCGTTTTGCTATTATACCACAAACCTTTTGTTCTGTAAATAAATAAGAAAAGCCTGCCGACGGCAAGCTTTCCATTGTGCTACTCTTTCAAAGTCCGTACCGTTTGTTGAACTTATCCACACGACCGCCGGTATCGACCAACTTCTGTTTGCCTGTGTAAAAAGGATGGCACTTCGAACAAATTTCAACGCTCAAATCTTTCTTGGTTGAATAGGTAGTGAATGTCTCTCCACACGCGCACCTTGCTGTTGTCTCCTCAAACTTCGGATGAATTCCTTCTTTCATTCTTGTCACCTGCCTTCTTTCCTGCACCTGGCATCGCGATCGGTATCGTATGCAAGCAATCGTTTTCTCCTAAATTGTGCTTGTCTAGCCATATGACAAGACAGCAAGTGATATTATAGCACGACTGCACAGCAAAATGCAATACCAAAAAAACATTTTATCCAAGAAAATTTCAAATGGGGCTCTATTTTTCCACAAAAGAAATTTTGACCGTGTTGAGAAAATCCTCGTTGGTCTTAGTCTGTGTCAGTTTGTTGACCAAAATTTCCGTGACGTCTGCGGTACCCAGGTTGGACATGGCTTTCCGGATGGTAAAAATAGTATTTAGTTCTTTCTCCGTTAGCAGCAATTCTTCTTTCCGCGTTCCGGATTTGTTGATGTCAATCGCCGGGAAGATGCGTTTTTCCGAAAGTTTCCGATCCAGATGGAGTTCCATGTTACCGGTCCCCTTGAATTCCTCAAAAATCACGTCATCCAAGCGGCTTCCGGTATCCACCAGCGCGGTGGCTACGATTGTCAGGCTTCCGCCGCCCCGGATATTCCGCGCCGCGCCAAAGAAACGTTTCGGTTTGTGAAGCGCGCCGGGATCCAATCCGCCCGACAAGGACCGCCCTGTGGGAGGAATCGTTAAGTTATACGCTCGTGCCAGCCGGGTCAGACTATCCATAAGAATCACCACGTCTTTCCCATATTCCACCAAACGCTGCGCCCGCTCGTACACCATTTCCGCCACCTTGATGTGGCGCTCCGGTACTTCGTCAAAAGTAGAGGAAATCACTTCTCCTCTAACGGATTCCCGCATATCCGTTACTTCCTCCGGCCGTTCATCGATCAACAGTACGATCAATTCCACGTCCGGATAATTTGTAGCAATCGCATTGGCGATTTTCTTCAGCAAGACCGTTTTGCCTGCTTTCGGCGGCGAAACGATGATTCCACGCTGTCCCTTTCCGATCGGTGCGATCAGGTCAATCAAGCGGGTAGACAATTCCTTCTGTTCCGTTTCCAGAGTCAGTTTCTCATCCGGATAAATCGGGACCAAAGAGTCAAACGGGCGTCTCCGCTGCGCCATTTCCGGTGATTCGCCATTTACTGAATTGATATAAAATAACGCCTGATACTTTTCATTATCCTTTTGCAGGCGGCACCGGCCTGTAATCTTGTCGCCGGTTTTTAAGTTAAACCGACGGATCTGCATAGGCGGCACATACACATCCTTGTTGCTGGACACATAATTCCCTACCCGAAGGAAACCGTAATTGTCCGGCAGGACTTCCAGAATTCCTTCTACCTCTTCACCGGATTCGCTGTGTTTTGACCGGTTATTGTTGTTGTGCCGTTCATTTTTAGGAACAGCCGGCTCCGGCGCTCTCTCCTGAGTTACCGCAGGAACATCTCGTGCCGGTTCCGTTTCCTCCTGTTTTTTTTCGTTTCGCAGCTCCCCTTGCGAACCCTCGTCTTGTTCTCCGGGGGAAGCAGGCGCCGCAGTATTTTGCTCCGGCTGTGGATCGGAAAAAGGCCTCCTGGGCTGCTTTCCTCGCTTCCTCCGGGCGGTCTGAGAAGAAGCCGTTGGCGTAGAAGCATCTGCCGTTGCCGAACGATTCTCCGCCACGGCATTCACAATAGAATTTTCTTTTTCTGCCGAAAGGGGAGATTCTTCGTCCTTTCCGGCCTCCGTCACAGGCTCTGCTTCCGGTGCTTCCAGCTTGGTTTCTTGTTCTGCAGGCAGGACCGCTGCAGGGGCCGATTTTTTCGGACGTCCTCTTCGCCTTGGAGCAGCCGTATGAACCGTATCTTCCGATGATACTGCCGCCTGGTCCGGCTGTTCCTGGCCGGACGAACTGAACGGAATCGGGACAGCCTCTTGGCCGTTCCCGTCCGGAGGCGTCAGTGCTAAAATTTTTCGCGTCAACACCGCCTTTGTGCTTTTTTCCGCCCCGGCAATTCCAAGCATGCCGGCAATATAGCGTAAATCCGCCAATGATTTTTTTTGAAGGTCATCCAAACCCATTCATACACCGCCTTCATACGATTTACAATTAATTTACAAGTTTACAGGGAAAAACAGATTTGCAGAATAAGAGACTTGCTTCAACAATATTAGTTGAAAATCTTCTTTCTGTCAACCAAAACTTAATGTTTCTGCAGCAGCCGGATATCCTCTCCCACAAACCGGAGTACATCAAAACCGCCTAAAATACGCGACGCCACCCGCTCTCCATAATAATCAAAAATATTTTTGGGATTCAGATTTGTGGAAATGACGGTTTTGCACGGTCTTCCCCGGCCGGTCAGGTCCCTGGAGTTCAGCACTTCCAACAACTCCGCGTAACGGGTAGCCGTCTGTTTCTCCGTTCCCAGATCATCGATAATCAGCAGTTCCGCCTGCAGAATCATTTCCCGCAGCTCCCGTGCCGACTCCCGTTCCTCCTCGGGTAACCCATAGGAAATTGTCAGCCCCTGAAAAAGCATGGGCGCCGTCAAATACAACACCGGTATTCCCTGCTGCAAAAGGGCCAGTGAAATACAGTTGCACAAATACGTCTTTCCCAATCCGGCCTTGCCGATGAATACCAGGTTACGAACCTGAGGGTCGGCGAAAGACTCTACAAAAAGCCGGCAGCGTTCCAGAACGTCAGCCATATGTTTTCGGGGAGACCCGGCGATACCATACTTCTCTTTATCGGGGACATCCGGATAATACCGCAGGTCAAACCCTTTGAACCCTTCGCTTTTCTCCGGCACATTGGACTCCTGCATCAATTTCCGGATCAGCAGCTGCTTGTAACAGTTACAGCGTACTAGGCCTTGCGCGCCTTCTACATACCCCCGATCCCCGCAAACAGGACATACCGCTGCCTCTGCATAATAATCGGAAGGAAATCCGTGCTGAGAAAGCAGCTGTTCTTTCTGTTTTCGCAGCCCGTCCAGTTTTTGCACAAGCGCATCCTGCCTGTTCTCCGCACCACCCAGACAGGCTCGGCCCAATTCCAGACCGGTCTGCCTGATTTGCCGGTCAAGTTTTTCTACCTCCGGAAACGCTTGGTAAATCCACTCTCGCCGACGGGACGCTTCTCGGGACGCCGCTTCTCGCCGGCGGGCCAGTTCTTCCTCGATCTCCCGGTGCATTCTTCTACTCATTGCCGCTCTCCTCATAAAAACTATTCAGGAAGTCCTCATCGTATACGCGCTCCGTATAATTATTTTTCTGGGGCACGGCGGCCGGTTCTCCCTTGCCCTTTCCTTTCGCGGCAGCATACCGTTTTCTTCGCTCCTCTTCATACCGCAGGATTTCCTCCTGCGTTTTCAGGCCGTTTTTATACCAATCCGACAGAATGCCATCAAACATAGCCAGCGTGGCATTGGTCTTGGATACCGACTTTTTCAATGCCAGCTCAATCACCTCAAGAGAATAGCCATAAGTAAAAAACCACTTTTCCACGATGGCTTCTTCATACACGTTGAGGCTTCTTCCCCAACGCAGTTTTTTTAAGATCGCTGTACGAACATCTTTATACTTCTCATATTGTTTCAGATATTCCTCCAGTTGCTCCACCGTATGGATTTTCTGATTGCCCCAACTCTCCGCCACAGCCCGCACGTAGGGTTTGGTCATCACATGACGAGAAGCGCACTGCTGGAACAGCATATAAATCACCTGCGGCGCAAAACCGTATTTTTCAAACCAAAAGTCGATTTCATTGTACCAGGAGGGCGGCATTTGTCCACAAAAAAAACGGTCGCTTACCGCCTTGATCATTTGTGTCTTCTCATCCGGCTCCGTTAGCCCATCACGAAGCGGACTGCCCGTAGTCCGAGGCCGATAAAAACGATCCAGCTCCTTCTGACCCAAATCCGTCAGAATGATGTTTCCGCCCTGCATCGAAAGCAATCCGGCTCCTTGCAAAGCAATCATGGCCTCACCCAAAACCGATTTCTCCAAGCTAAGGTCTGACGCCAATGATTCCAGGCTAACCTCCCTGCCCAAGTGAGCCAAATACAAACAATACAGGTAAATTTTGACGCCCAGCGGGTCCAATTCCGGCAAATAGTCGCTTAAAAACAGATCGCTCACCGGAGTGGCGCGAAACATGGCGTTATACGGTATCTCAATTTTCATCCTACTGCTCCCAAATCGTTTGATTCTGACAGAAAATCACGTAATCGGACAAGTCCCAAGCTTTACTGCGTGTACGACGAAACGACCGTTGTCCACAAAATTTTTAAAACAGGTGGACAGCGTCAGAATATCATCCTGAGAGGTTAGTACGATATCCGTAGAATACAGCGAGTTGCTCTGGGCAGTGCGAAGAAACTGCAGATATTCCTCATCCGACGCAAAATAAGTCTGGATATAATAATTGTCCGTCGTGGTATCGTAAGCAGAAAAAATCCGCCACACGGTTACCTCCGAAGCGGAATAGGTATAAATCATTTGGTGCGTATCAAAATACTCTTCCTTCCGGAACCGGTTCAGCATACCAAACATGGTTCCGTTGGCCATGGCGTGTCCATACACAATGTTATTGCCCTGCAGTCTCTCCGGATCATTCCGATAATCCAGGAACAGACTTCCAGAAACGTTCTTCTGCTGAAAAATGTTTCGGTACAGATAGTAGTCATTGTCCGTAGACTGCATAACATAATTACTGATGGTAGTATCCTCAATATAAAGCCAGAATTTGAAATCTTCATATTTCTCACTGTACTCGGTCAGCGTCGCCAGATCCGGACCTTTATCGGCCGGATACGTAAGAGGTGGTTTGGTAGGCAACGGATACTCCGGTACTTCTCGGTTGGGAGTGGGAATCGGCGTAGCGCTTCCAAAAATATGGTTCTTCACCGTACCGTCCGTTTCCAAATCAATCATGTATCCATAAATATTATTTCCCAGCATACCCAGAGAGAAGCACAAAATCGCCAGCGCCACAGTCCGGATCAGCTTATTCACCGCCATATCCCGACTGTTCCGTTCGGCGGATTTGTTTTTTCGGCCGGAATGCCCCCTCTCCTGCAAAGAGGGTTGGGCGGCCTTGCCGGCAGGTTTCCGCTTCGCCGCGCCGGAGGCAGAATGAACCGAAGCGGGCGCCGTATTTCGCACCTCCGGCGGGCAGGAAGGCGCCTTGGTCTTGGGACGGTATTTTTCGGGAACATCGAAAACAATATTTTGTCCTTTTGCCAAAGTATACTTTTTGCGCACGGTACTGCCGCCTCCTATCGGTTTGCGAATGAATACAATAATATTATACACGGATTTATCAAACCGCGCAATGCCAATCTGTGCAGCTGCCGCTCAGCAAAACACCATTTCGCCTTCGTCCAGCATCTCCAAAAAAAGTTTTGTAAACGAAAGGTCAAATTGAGTACCCATCCCCTGAATCAGCTGCTGTTTGGTTTCCTCCAGCGTCAAGTGGGAACGATATTGCCGATCGCTCATCATGGCGTCAAAGGCATCCGCTACCGCGATAATCCGGGCATTCCGTTCAATCTCCTCGCCTTTTAAACCGTCCGGATACCCTAGGCCGTCAATCCGTTCATGATGATGCCGCACGGTAGGAACCACATTCTGAAACATAGAGACGGCAGACAAAATCAGAGCTCCCTTTGTGGGATGAAGCTTGATCTGATCGAATTCGAATTCGCTTAACCGGTCGCTTTTTAGTAAAATATCATCCGCCGTACCGATTTTACCAATATCATGGAACATACCGGCAATCCGCAATTCCTCCATCTCGTTTTCCGATAGGCCGAGCCGCTGGCCGATCTTGCAGGCATAATAGGCCACACGGTCCGAATGGCCGCGGGTATACTCGTCTTTTGCATCAACCGTCAGCCGCAGCACCTCGATGGTATCCATGTATCGGATCTTCAGCTGGGCGTATGTATTGTTCAATTCTTCGTTCTTGGTATTAACCAGGGAATGCAGGAAGGCATTGCTGATAGAGGATGCGGCTTGTCTGGCGTAAATCTCCAGCAAACGGATTCCTTCATCTAAATCAACGCTGCTGACATAAATTACCCCAATAGAATTGTTCATCTCATTGCTGAGCGGAAGGATCACCCCCTCCGGTGTTTTGGTCAGCTCTAAGGAAGTACGAGCCCGGCCAACGGCCTCCATCAGCTCGTGTCCCAGAAGATCGGTAAACGTGCCGATCTCTACATTGTACCGCCCTATCCCGCAAAAAATACTCTGATTAGACGAATGGCTCTCCGCGAGATTTTGCTGTTCCATCTGCGGAATATCATCGATCAGGATAAACGCGTCGTTGCTGTTTACCAAAGGCAAAATCTGCTTTAGGATTTCTTCCAGAATGTTACCGATGGGCTGCAGCTGGTAAATCTTCGGCACCGCCCCCAGAATGCTGTTCAATCCATCCCGGAACTTCTTGATGATACGCATCTGGGAAATGGATTTGATACCGGATTCGATCAGCAGTTGAAGCTGGTCCAGCCGGTCGCTTTTCTCGCAGTAAGCCTGAATGTCCAGAGATTTGATGGTATCAATAGGCGGCGCTATGTCCTTGTGTCCGGTGAGCAGCAAAATATACAGCTCCACGTTCGTTTTCCGGATGCGCTCCACCACCACGTCTCCATGAATCGGATTCATAAAGTAATCCAAAATCAGCAGGTCATACGTCTCCCGTTCCAGTTCTTCCAACCCATCCAGCGGATTGGTGAACCCCTTGCACCAATAACCATTCCGATTCAACAGGGAACTGATGCTTTCAATAATTCCCTCTTCGTCATCAATGATCATAATCTTATACTCTTGTGACAACTCCAGCTGGCGTCGTTTTCTCATTTGAATTCTTCCTCCTCCGTTTCATCCTTTTGCCGCCGGAATGGAAATGTAAAAGCTGGTTCCCACTCCCGGCTTGGATGTAAACCACATATCTCCGCCAAATACTCCTTTGATCGTGCTATATGACATATAAAGGCCCAAACCGGTGCCATGCTTTCCCTTGGTCGTAATCATTTTTTTAAACAGCACATCCTGTACCTTTTCATCGATCCCGGGGCCGGAATCGGATATTTGTATCGTGATGTTGTCTTCCTGCCGCCTGATGTCCATACGGATTTCTCCGCCATGCGCATACGCCTGAATGGCGTTGGCAATGATATTGTCCATAATCTGTACTAGGCTGTTGATGTCGCCTTCAATCTGCTCCTCCGGTTCGGTATGCAATTCCACCGCCAGATTACAGTTGTTCTTCACCAACTCATGCTGCATAAGGATTTTAACACGTTTTAACAATTTATCCAAGGAAAAACTGGATTTCTGACTGGCGTTAAACTGCGCAGCCTGATCTTTCACCGTCGAGATGATATCGGACATATAAGACATGTGGTTCCGCATCTTTTGCAGCCAGCCCAGCATCTCCTCTGCAATTTCCCGGTGGTCGTCCGGAAGCACCTCCGGGTCCTCGATGGACTCCTCGTATTCTTTGGCAAGGCATTCCATTTGTTCAATTCCTCCGGAAACAGACATAATCGGTGTTTTAAGATTGTGCGCAATGCCGCCGATCATCTGCCCCAGAGATGCCAGCCGCTCCCGCTCCAGCAAAATCTCCTGATTCTTTTTGATCGTAGCCAGATCCAGCATGTGCTGTGTGATGTCTTTGAACAGCACCACAACGTAGCTGCAAAAATTTTTATGGTAAATCGGCGTAAATTCCACCGTGTAATATTTTTGTTCCTGCTTCAGGCTGATGCTGATATCCATAACCGCCGTCTGTTTGGTCTGTACCGCCTGATTTACGCATAGATTCCATTGCTTCCGTTCCTGTTCCGGCAGAGGAAGATCCTCTGCCCACTGTTCTACGGAATAGCTGCCCGACTTCAAAAAACGTTCGGAAGTAAGGAAATTCCGGCGAAATGCCATGTTAAAATCGATGATGGTCTGGTCTGTACCGATTACCACAAAGCTATCGGATATTTGATTCATTACGGTTTGCAGCGCAATGGGCATGACTTTCAAAAAATCAAATTTAATCATGGCAAGAAGGTACAGCAAAATGGTGATGGTAAAGGCAACCGGCGTGGTAGAAACCGAAAAGCCCGGTACCTTCATGGTATAACAAATATTGGTTACCATGGGGATCAGGCTGCCGATAAACAGCAGCACCGCCTGCACGCTGACTTTTCCAATGTTTTTAAATGCGTAGTAACACAGATAGGCCATCCCTACCACCGTGCACAAATAGGAGTACACTGCGTAGACATAGAAGTAAGGCCCCAGCTCATATCCCGTTTCCGTGCTGTAGGATCGATAAAAAAGATGATGGAAATCGTTGGTCCAGATCATCACGATGGTGATCACCGGAATCACATACAAAAGCAGCTGCTTCCAGGAAAAGCCCTTGTAGTTTTTGTTGTACGACAGCGCCAGCAAAATCTGAGTAGGCGATGCGAAAGCCGCTCCAAGATAAGGAAATTTCTCAATAAAAAGAAATAGCTCCACATCATCCTTAAACATACAGCCCAGCAGAACCGCGAAATTCCAAATGATCAGTTGAATGATGATCAGCAAAAACATCCGGTGCAGCATCTGCTTGTTTTTGACATGCGCTACATAAAACAGCATAAAAACAAGACTAACAATGGTAATGCTAAGCAAACATAATGTTACCGTGTCGTTCATGTGCCATCCTCCCGCCGCAGCTTGGGCAAATACTTCAGGAATCGTTTTAAATACGCCAGATCCAGCGCCGGCCACGCAAAGCCGGATTCCTTAAGCCTGGTTTGCGTCTGCTTGGACGAAACCGGCACCAGACAGCTAGGATGAGACTGCGCCAGATCTCCCGCGATGCCAACCAGCAAATCCAAATCGTCATGTTGTTCCAAAGAGTTGGTCAGAGCCCGGAAATCCGTGTCGGACATCATCCGTACCGTTTCTCCGCAATCTTGCAGATAACCAAATAATTGCTCTCCCGATAGTTTACCGGGATGATATACGTGATAGACCACTTGCTTCGCATCGTTTTGGGCGAGAGTCAAAATGGCATGGGCGCACAAATCCACCGGTGTCATTTCCACCTCCTGAAGAAGCATGGAAGCCGGCGCTGCCTGTATGGCCAGCAACGATGCCAACCGGTTAGCAAATGCGTTCTTTTCCGGATGCAGCTGAAACGCCCCATCTTCGTATCGGCCCGTCAGCGTACCAATCCGGAACACCCGGGCGGACAGCCCCTTTTTCACCGCCTCAAACACCAAGCCTTCCGCCGCAAATTTGCTGGCGCGGTATACGTTGTCCGCTACTTCCTGACCAATTGCGTAGCTATTTTCCGTAAACACAGCCGGCGTATCCTTTTTTGCCGGCCACCGGCCGGCAACGCTCATAGTAGATACATGAAGGAGCGAAGCATTGGCTTGACGGGCAAACGCAACAGCTTGCCGCGTCCCTTCCACGTTGCTCTGCCGAAACGCTTCCGGCTGGCCGATATGGTCCGTTTTCGCAGCACAATGGAGCACCGCAGTCACCCCCAGGCACGCCTGTTCGTATTCCGGAAGACTCATGCCAAACCGGGAAAGAGACACGTCACCTTCCAACACCGTAATCCGCCGCAGGAGAGAAACGGCCTCCGCCGTACCAAAGTAGAATGAGAATACTTCCTGCAGCCGACTCCTGCCATCCGCCCCCCTGTTCGGACGTACGAGACAGAAAACCTGCCGTACCTGCGGCATCCGTCCCAGCTCCCGAACAAGGTGTGCACCTAAGAACCCGGTGGCTCCCGTAACAAGCACATGAGAAAAATCGATAGTTCGGGTATCCAGCAGCGATGGTACAGGTGCCTTTCGCGGCACGGAAAACGCTTTGGATTCCTCCGGTGCCTGACAAGTCGGGACCACGGCGCTGCAAATAGCC
>PPYF01437822.1_pt1 | contig 45729 bp, 42 predicted proteins | sample 1559871 | NCBI WGS metagenome assembly PPYF01 (sample SAMN08240021, study PRJNA423297) | Human gut metagenome, whole genome shotgun sequencing project.
TGTAAAGTTTTTTAACTTTCTTCAATTTTAGTATTGACTTTTTATTTGCAGGCTGAAGTAACGAGAATGCGACGCGCAGATATTCAAGAAATCACTCTCAAATTTTCCATATATTATTTTATTTCTCTCCATTTCAAATATATCAAAATGACTATATACTTATTTTACTCGATAATCACTTTTAATAAAAAGGAGGACAAAAAGTATGACAACAAAAACAAAAAAACTGGCAGCATTACTCATGAGCGGAATCATGACACTTTCCATTGCTCCAGTTGTACATGCCGACGATAAGGTAGAGCTTACCGGTATGGTACAGCAATCCAGATGGTACTCAGGATTACAGAGCATGGTTGAGAAGCTGGAAGAAGAGGAAAATATTTCTATCGAATTTGAAGTTGTTCCAGATGACCAGTATGATAACCTGATGAAAATGAGATTAAATTCTCATGAAGCTCCAGATCTGATTGCTTATCAGTTTGCAGATTTATTTGCCGCTGTAGATCCTGAAGAATTTTTTGTTTCATTAGATGATGAAAGCTGGGCTTCCAAAGTAAAAGCTCCCGAACTGACAGAATATCATGGAAAACATTACGGTTATTGTTTCGAAGCATCCAACGGTTTTCAGGGACTTATTTACAACAAAGATGTTTTTGAAGCAAATGGAATAACAGAACTTCCAAAAACCTTAGATGAATTTTATGCTGTCTGCGACAAATTAAAAGAAGCAGGAATTGTTCCTATTGCGATGCCATCAGATACCTGGGTTCCACAGATTTGGATGACCTCTGGTATGTCACGAGCACTTGGAAGTAAAGATGCTTGTGAAGATTTTGCAAATAAAATTTTAACAAATCAGGCAAAATTTAATGATTATCCAGAAATGGCTTCTGTAATTGACGAATACTTAGAATTGTTTAAACGAGGATACGTGAATGATGATTATATGACAGTAAGCTATGATGAAATTCTGGGACGTCTGGCAAGCGGAGAAACTGCAATGATCTATGGTGCGACAGAAATTTTAACTTCCATTGAAGAATCTTACCCTGATGCCAATCTGACTATTTTTAATCCTCCAGTAGGCTATGATGATAAAGATGTCCTGGCATATCTTCCTACAGCAATGGGACTTGCTGTAAATAAAGATACTGAAAACCTTGATACTATTAAAAAAGTATTTGATCTGTGGAGTACTCCGGAATATGGAGATTTATATTTCCAGTCTCGTCCAGGCTTCCCAAATATTGAAGGAATTGACGGAAACGAAGGTGCAATGAATCCAGATATCCCTAAAATCTACAACGAATATATGGACGAAGGAAGAGTAGTCGCACAGATGAATCAGTACCTTGACACTCTCCAGCCACTGTTTGGAAATACAATTTGGGTTTACTATCTGGAAGCTCCATCTAAAGGAAATATGGATGGAAAAGCTGTTCTGGACCGTTTCCAGGAAGATGTAGATAAATTTATGACCGAAAAAAGAGCAGAAGGTTGGAAATAACACAATCTCTGAAGTCTGATTAACAATATTTATTCAAAAGAAAGGGACTGAGGCAGAGAGCTTTAGTTCCTTTCTGTTAAGGAGATCTAATATGCCCAAAAAAAAGAAATCAATTTATCCTTTATGGGTGCTTATTCCAGCGCTTTTAATATACACTGTTTTTTCCGTTGTTCCCATTGTGATCAGCCTGGTATGTTCTTTTACAGACTGGAATATGGGCCGATTATATACACCCGCATTTAATGGAGTTGCCAATTACATCGAACTTTTAAAAGATCCTGTTTTTTTGCGTTCTATTGGCAATACCTTTTTGTTTGCATTGGCAACTACCATCTTAAAAACAGTAGTTGGCTTTCTTCTTGCGCTTGTTATGGTAAAAAAAATACCCGGAAGAGGAATTATGCGAACCATCTATTATGCTCCCTGTGTAATTAGTATCACGGTTGTCGGAGTGTTATTTAAATCTATTTTAGCAAATAAAGGATTACTCAATAATATCCTTCAAATGATAGGATTAAGCAACTTAACTCATGATTGGCTTGGAAGTTATGGCACTGCTATTGGAAGTGTAATTTTGGTAGAGACATGGATGTGGGCAGGATTCAATATGTTCATTTTCATTTCCGGTCTGCAGGCAATTCCTGAGGATTACTATGAAAGTGCTACCTTAGATGGTGCCTCTGCTTTTGCAAAGCTAAAAAACATCACGCTTCCTTTAATTGTTCCGTCAATGACCGTTGTTGTGACACTAAGTATTGCTGGTGGTTTAAAAGTATTTGATATTATTTATGTACTCACAAATGGAGGTCCAGGTTTTGACACACAGGTTCTGGCAACTTATACCTATCAATCCTTCAGTCTCGGATTTCTTGGGGAATCATCAGCCGGAAGTGTCATTCTGGCAGTTATTGTAGTAATCATATCGTTTACTATGAATCGTTATTTTACGAAACGAGAGGTAGAAATGTGAAGAAAAAACACGCAGGAAAATGTATTCTTTTTTTATTCATGGTTGCTTTGGCATTGTTATACGTAATACCATTTTTTATGATGGGATTGGGTTCTTTCAAAACCCAGGCAGAAGCAGCAAGATTTGACCTTGCCTTGCCATCAAAATGGCTTTTCTCCAACTATACTCATGTATTGGAATCTGGAAAAATATGGCTGGGATATCTTAACAGTATTATTATTACTATTCCCGTAACGGTGATTTCCGTTTTTTTGGGAGCAATAGCCGGCATTGTCATTTCCAGACGAAATGACAAATTATCGCAGGGAATTTATTATTATTTTATCTTTGGTCTTACATTGACCTTACAGATTGCATCTATTTTCTTTTTGTTGCAATATTTACATATATATGGTACTTTTTTCTCTGTAATCTGTATCTTTATTTCATTACGGATTCCTTTTACTGTTATGACATTCTGTAGCTTTGTAAAGGGAGTACCACGAGAGATTGATGAAGCATCCATAATGGACGGTTGTAATTTTTGGCAAATGACTATTAAGATATTATTTCCAATTTTAAAGCCAATCATGGTAACTAACGTTGTAATTACCGCTATTGATGTATGGAACAATTTTATGATTCCGTTATTCTATTTGGGATCTGCCAAAAAATCAACTATCTCCATGGTAATTTACAGCTTTTTTGGACGCTACAACAGAGACTGGCAATATGTGTTTGCTGCATTGATGCTGGTCGTATTGCCAATGTTAATCTTTTTTATAATTCTTCAAAAACATATTATTGCCGGTATGACAGCCGGTGCTGTGAAAGGATAAGGTGAAAACAGATGAAAGCAAATTATATGGTTATTGGATATGGTTGGAGAGCTGATTTTTATTACCGGATTGCAAAACTTTTACCAGAACAGTTTTCAATATGTGCCGGTGTATTACGTACAGAGGCTCGTGCAAAAGAAGTTGCATCAAAGGAACATATTTTTACTACCGTTGATTTAGACGAAGCACTTTCTCAAAAGCCAGATTTTGCAGTCCTCTGCGTTCCACGGGAAATTGCAAAGGATTATCTCGTACAATTAATGGAAAAAGGAATTCCTGTACTCTGCGAAACACCTCCTGGAAAAAATGTCGCAGAATTAAATGAATTATGGACATTGTCCCAAAAATATAATGGTCGTGTACAAATCGTAGAACAATATTTCCTCCAGCCTTATTACGCAAGTATATTAGATATTATCAAACAGGGTTATTTAGGCACAACCTCCAGCGTTATGTTATCTGCACTTCACGGATATCATGCAGTTAGCATATTCCGAAAATTTCTCGGTATTAAATACGAAAATTGTATCATTCAGGGAAAAAAATTCTGGTCAGAAGTAACTGCTACCAATGGTCGAAATGGTTTTGATGAAAGTGGAACCATTATTCAGGAAGACAGAGACTGGGCTTTTATGCAATTTGAAAATGGAAAAAACGCCTTTTTAGATTTTGAAGGTGAACAGTATTTTTCACAAATTCGTACACGACGTTGGAATGTTCGTGGTGTTCGAGGTGAAATTAATGACAATACTGTAAGATTTCTAAATGCCTCCAATCAACCAATAGAACAAACTCTCCAAAGAGTAGACGTAGGCATAAATAATAATAGCGAATGGGCACATAAGGGAATTCTATTTTTAGATAAACAAGTTTATCAAAATCCTTTTTATCCCGCAAGAATGAATGATGATGAAATTGCCGTAGCGTCTTGCCTTGCATGTATGAAAAACTTCACAGAAAACGGAACAGAATTTTATTCATTACGCGAAGCACTTCAGGATACTTATTTATCTTTTATGCTTGAGCAGGCAATTGAAAGCGAAAAAACAGTAAAAACAGAAACACAGCCCTGGGGCTTTTAAGAATCACAGAGGGGTGAGGACTTGAAGAAATATCAATTTCAAAAGAGAATTTTATTGCGCAGCATTTTCATTATGCTAATACTATTTATCATACTAACTATGGTATTTTCCAGTTATGTCATCAAAACCAGCACAGCAGAATTCGAAGAACAAATTGATGTTCAACTTCGAGGAATCACCACTCAAATTGATAATACACTTCGGCTTGCCGATGATATTGCTCTGCAAATTGCTGCAAATTATCAAATTATTGATGCATTCAGCGGACTTCAGGAATATCACGATGAAAAAAACTATTTTGTTGAAAATACAGATGTTGATTATACTATAAAACAACATCTGATTTCTTATATGCTAAAGCAAAATATTCTAAAACGTATCAGTTTATTTAATTCCAATCAGGATATCACTTATGTAGGAAAAGCTGTGGATTTTGGATATTTGAAAAAAGATTGTCCGAACCCTGATATTTTTACAGATACACAATCTTATTTCGCAGATCAAAAAGGAAAAGGCAGTTTATTCCGAGTCGATTCTTCTGATCCTTACATGCGAGAAATATCACCAACAATTTCCGTACTGCGTGAAATTAAAAACTATCAGTTAATACCTTCCGAATGTCTTGGATATGCACAGGTTCAAATTCAGATTGATAGTTTCGCACGTCTTGGAAAACTCCTTGGAAAAGAAACGGAATGTTTTGTTTTAGATCAGAAAAATGACCATGTGCTATATTCCTTTCAAAGTAATCGCAAAGAATCAGAAATAAAAACACTTCTGAGACAAACTAACAATTTGCAAGGAGGATTGTACTGTAAACTCTGGGACTCTGAAAAATATGGAATAAAAGTTCTGATTGTATCAAAAAACACAGGCCTGATTCATAGTCTTATGTCTACTTTTACCTGGGGAATCTTTCTACTTTTTTCTTTAATTACTATCATGATTTTAGCACAAAAAATTATTATCCAGAGGACAACTGAGCCCATTGTTCAGATGTGTGAAATGTTAACCGGATTACAGGTTGATAAGAATTTACAGGAAATACCTCTTGTGATCTGTGATGAAACAGATGAATTAAGGCAGTTAAATAATGCATTTAACGAATTGATAAAAAATTTAAAACTGTCCATGGAAAAAGAAATGGCCAGCAAAGTAAACGAAATACAGTGCCAGATGTATGCATTACAAACGCAGATGAACCCTCACTTTATTCATAACATCCTGACAATTATTTCAGCAATGTCCAGTACTTCCGAGTATGAAAAGATACCGGAAATCTGTGAGAAACTTTCAAGTATGATCAGATATAATATCAGTTCTTCCGAAGATTTTGGAAATTTAGATGGTGAGATTTTACATGCTGAAAACTATCTTGAACTAATGAAAATACGATACGAAGATAAATTTCAATATTCAATGTCCTATGTGGGTGAAATTCAAAACTGTCATTTACCCAAATTTATCATTCAACCGCTTCTTGAAAATTGTTTTGCACATGGCTTTCGAAATAAAGAATTTCCCTGGCAAATTAATATTCAAATCTATTGCACCGAAGAATGTTGGGAAGTACAGATTCAGGATAATGGATGTGGAATCTCTCCGCAAGAACTGGAAAATTTAAAGTTAGAATTATTTAAGATGCGTAGTCGCGATGTAAGAATGCTTATGAAAGAGATGAAAATCGGCGGTTTGTCTATAAAAAATGTTTATATAAGATTGTATCTTACCTATGGAAATCATATGCTTTTTGATATACAAAGCAATCCTAACGGAACTTGCATTACAGTTGGAGGGAACTATGAAAATACGTGTAATGGTTGTGGAAGATGAGCCTCCAATTCAGAGGAGTATCTGTCAAAAGATAGAAGAAACCAATAAAAACTTTACTGTAGTAGCCGCCTTCGACAATGGGAAAGATGCACTACAATATCTGAAAGAACATCCTGTTGATGTCATGTTTGTAGATATGAATCTTCCCATTGTAAGCGGTAAAGAATTACTGGACTTTTGTTCTAATGAAAAGCTATCGGTATTGCCTGTAGTTTTAAGTGGATATACAGATTTTGAATATGTAAAATGCGCAATAACTAACCATGCTATTGATTATTTATTAAAGCCCTTAAAGGTCCAGGAATTAAAACTGGTATTAGAAAAAATAGAAGAAAAAATCCAAAAACAGTACCTTAAAGAAAAGGTTCAAAATCTGACAGATGCAGTAAGAGGACTTGAAATGTTTCCAACAAAGGAAATACCTTCAGAAGTGAATTCCTCATACAGTATTTTACTGGTCTCTCTTGGCATGTGTCTCTATGAAAATGAAAGAAATTATCAGGAAATCTTTAAAAACATGGATCTGGAAAAAGCATTTTCACTTATTGTTCCTCCTGAAAACTTCTGGCTTGTAGATGGAAAAAGCATTAATGAAAAATTAATCTTTATTCGCAAAGACAGTATTCCCGATATTAATCATTTGAATCAATTTTTTAGAAAAGTAAAATGTTCTGATATTATTGTTACGGTTGTATATTATAAAGAAACCGTAGAGCTTCCTGATATTTTTTCAACATATCATTTGTTACAAAAATACACCCGTGAACATATGATTTTTTTAAAAAATTCTGTTTTAATTTACAGTTCTGAAGAATTCAGACAAGATTTTTCTGATCTCAGAAATAAAATCGACTATCTGATACTTCAGTGTAAAAATACAAATATTGATAACATAATCGAATCTTTTGCTCAATTACTTCACTTACTTACTATGCGTCCAATCATCCAAAAAGAAGCCTTGCGCAACATCAAATATTTTGTATCTGAAATATATAAATTATATCCTGGAAACAGAGAATTTTTTGAAGTTGAAGAAGATATTCAGTTTATTCTGGAGAATTATTATAGTGAAAAAGAACTACTTAAGGAGTTCAATTTCTTGTTAAAAGATATTTTTGGAATCGCAATGTATGACTCCGGAGACAAGAAAATAATTGCTTTAAAAATAAAAAACTACTTGGACGAAATGTTTCGGACTAATATTACCAACCAATTACTGGCAGCTCGTTTCGGATTTGTCCCATCGTACATAGTTAGTATTTTTAAGACCTATTATGGTTTAACCCCAATGGATTATCTGGTAAAAACAAGAATTGATGAGTCCAAGTTCCTTCTGACAAATAGTTCGTTAAAAATTAAAGAGGTTGCCAATGAAGTGGGATACGAAGATTCTCTCTACTTTTCAAAGGTTTTCAAAAAAATCACAGGTGTAAGTCCTAAAGAATATATCCGTTCAGAAAAAATTGATTCATAAAAATATTCTTTTAATTCAACTAAAAAATCGCAGAACAATATTTTCAAGTCCTGCGATTTTTTATATATTTAAATTTTGGGATTCAAGGGTGGAAAGTATCAGATTGTATCCGTCATCTGTAAGATAATAAGAGGTTCTGCGAACCTCCTGATCCAGATACACGATCCGGTTCGCCACATAGCTGATATGCATAATATGATAATCGTTCTCTTCAAAATCATAGCCGTCAAAATACATAGCGCGGCCTTCATTTGATAAGATCACATTGACAACAAAATCTCCTAATTTTCTGCAGTCATCATAGGAAATTTCTTTACCCAGATACCTGGTATTGACAGTATCAATATAGGCGCCTATATCATCCATAGTACAGTTCTCTTCCCGGAGAGACTGCTCCATAATATAAAGCATTACTGCAAAAATAAGATTCATCTGTTCATCAAATTTCAGAAAGCCAAACTGTTTCCAAGATGTCTTCTGAATACTGTTTTGGATAAGGACACCGTACAAACCTACATTTTTCATTCGTTTTGGAAAGTTTTTCAGAAATTCGTATTGCAAAGCTGCCTCCTTATTACACTGCTTCTTATAATTTTACATCTCAGAAATCCGTAGTATTTAAAATGTCCTGAGGGACATATTTATCCGATTCCATATATCCCCTCCGAGGAATCGGCTGCAGTGTATTCAGCCGATTGTCTGCAGTATAGCCTTCAGAAGATCCCCCTGAAGATAATAGGTCGTCTCAAAATGAAGGTATGATAACGATACTTTATCCCACAACAATAAGATCTTTGGCGGGAATTCTTCATCCCCATCCCAGAACTGAAGCAACACAGAGAAATCCGGAAGAACAGGCATTTCAAATGTCAGATCTGCCCCTGCCAGACGCTCCCTCTGCTTTCCGCACAGACAGATACAGGCCTGCTTTACCTCTTCCACTTTGCCGGAAAATGCTCTTGCATACTTTTCCACAAAGGGATCTGTTGACGGACTGCTCCCGGCAGTTACAAACCTGCCCACAGGCTGCCACTGCCCGGTAAAAGGGGGCAGTATCTCCTGCTCGGAACAGCAGAGAAAATCATAGATTGTCATAACAACTGTATATTCTCTGCAATCCGTCCATTCTTCACCTGTGGCATATTCAACAGCACCGTTTCTGCGATTGATCCGATATTCTGTTCCAATATATTTCAAATACAGATATTCTTCATCGTGTTTCAAACCATATTTTTTTATCAGCTTATCCTGATCATATTTTAAAAACAACTCTCTTCCTGTGTATACCTGTTTTTCATAATTATCCATAATATACTTTATTCCATTTCTTATTTTAATCGAAGTCAGGTAAGTCCCCTGCGGAGGTTGCGAAAAACAATTATTCGTTATACCAGACATAAATACATGAAATATGCAACATAACACAACAGCATAACCACACCACAGGGTTTTCTTAATTCTTTATGTCTGAATGTACCGATCCAGAGTATCGCTCCACACAGAACTGCAATTACAGTATCAATAATAAATTTGCTCTCAAACGGCACAGTACAGATGAGTGCTGTTGTACCGATAACAAACAAAATATTAAAAATATTGCTTCCGACTATATTTCCAATGGCAATTCCTGTATTTCCTCTTCTGGCAGCTGTTACTGATGTGACAAGTTCCGGAAGAGATGTTCCCAGTGCAACAATTGTCAGCCCGATAAATCTCTCACTCATACCAAAATAACGGGCAATCTCCGTTGCTCCGCTGACTGCAAAATCACTGCCCTTTACGACCAGAATTCCACCGATCACCATCAGGAGCATACATTTCCATATCGGATTATCCTTTGCTTCTGCTTCTTCCTGATCGTTCCCTTTCTTTGCCATCACAAACAGATATCCCAGATATATCAGAAACAGTATCCAGAAAATCACACCTTCAATAAAAGTCACCTCTGAACCTGTGATACCAAAGATCAACAAAATAATTGTTATCACTGTCATAAACGGAATTTCGTAAAGAAGCGTGGATTTTTGAATCGCTACATTCGTAATTACTGCTGTGATTCCCAGGATGATGAAAATATTCAGGATATTACTTCCGACTACATTTCCAATGGTAATACCTGCATTCTTATTTATTGCAGCAGTAATACTGACTGCTGCCTCCGGCATGCTGGTTCCCATTGCTACAATGGTTAATCCGATGATCAACTGTGGAATTCCCAGCTTTTTCGCAATACTGGCTGCACCCTCCACAAACCAGTCTGCACCTTTCACCAGAAACAAAAAACCTGCCAGCAAAATAATAACCTGTAAAAACATCATTTCTACCTCTCTTTCTTTTATTACGTACTCACAAAATCAAATATAAAAAGATTCTGGAATACATTTATTTTGCAGTAGGTATAAAAAAAAGAGACTCCTACTGCATTCACAGTAAAAGTCTCGCAATTTCATCACTTTCCGAGTTATATGTTTCAATAACTGTCCTGACGAAGAAGTGAACCGAATCCACTCGGCAAGCTACTCCCTTTTTACAGATATATTCTAACAAACTGGCTCTTAAAAATCAATTATTTTTTATCATAAGATTCTCCATAATATAAAGAAACCAGTTACTGTTCACTCCGTTCTCAGCAACAAAGAAGCCACCTCCCTGTGTCAGAATCTGCATCAGAAATCTGCAGTATTTAAAATTTCCTGAGGGATATATCTGTCCTTATCCAGAACAGCTTCCATTTTTTTGACCATTATTTCATCAAAACAGGAGAAAAATTGTGTACTGATATTTCTGTTCTGATGCTCCTTTGTCTCCGGAAGTTCAGTTACCTGTTCTGCTTTTCCCAGCATAGCCTGATATGCCGGCACAAAAGGGATAATTTTCCATCTTCCGCGAAATTTTTCCTCCAGATTTTCGTATATGCCGATGCCCTCATAATCCAAATCCCCGAAATAATAAATTGTATTCTTCGGATGTTTCATATAGGGTTCCGCACACAGATCAAAATCCTGAAAAGAACGGATAATGCCCTTTCCTGCACCATAAATCAGAGTTCCGATTTCTGCACCAAAAATTTCCGTATGTCCATTCAGCAGGTAATTACGCATACTGAAAAAAGGGTCTTTATTTTCCAGAATCAGGATATTCTGCGGCGTATTTCTTGTATGTGTATAATATGAAAGGGGCTCTGTTGTCCTGTATACATTCAGAGCCTCCACATTGAGTCCGCAGCGTTTCAGAATCTTCTTTCCCTGCTCTCTGTCCAGAAATTTCTCTCTGTGCCATATTTCAAAGCTTCTTTCATTCAGCGATTCCGCCGTCAGTAAGACATCTGCATGTTTTTTCAGATATTCATTCAGCATAAGTACCCAGATTCGGTCTTTCTCATATGTATCCGGATGCGCCAGATAATAATCCACGGAAATCATGGTAGAAAAGGTATATTTTATTTCTTCTATATAATTGCTGTAATCCTTCTGTTCTTCTACCATCCAGTATTCGCGATAAAGCGCCGGCTTCTTGCCATTGCTCTTAGAAGCCTTTACAGGTTTTATCTGACCTTTTTCCAGCAATTTCATTATGTATTCGTACTGTTCCTGATAGTCAAGATCCTGTCTGGTATGAAGAAGATCATCCAGCGATATTCGTTTCATTGGCTCATTCCTCCAGAGTGGGTGAATATTCGTCTCACCCGCTTAACTTATTACTTCTCACGATGGAAGCAGCTTATCTTACAGTAAGATATTCCACTGCAAAAATCGCCAGCACGCCTACCAATACGCTAAGTAATACATAACACAGAGCTATTCCCATATGTCCATCCCGGATCAAATCCGAAGATTCCAGTGCAAAGGTTGAGAATGTGGTAAATCCACCGCAGACTCCCACCTTCAGAAACAAAATCATCCTTGGCGGAACAGACAATTTCGCCGCCAGTACTGTGATTGCTCCGATCACAATACATCCAATCACATTGATACAAAAGGTTTTTGCCGGAAAAATCATGGTTTCCCCTGTGGGAATCAGCCCGATCAGGTACCGCAATACTGCTCCTGCAAAACCACCCAGCCCTACTGCCAGACAATTCATCATTTTATCTCTCCAAAATCAAGCGGATAAAATCATCCGCTTCGCTACGCGGCTCTATACCAAATAACTGCTTCGCAGTTTATTCGGTTAATATAAATTTACTTGTTTATCTACGAGTTTTTCCCCTTCATACTGCAATTTTAAAGAAAAAAATCGCTCATCTCCTGAAAGAAGTAAATCCAGAAAAACTCTGTCACCTTCCCATGTGGGAAGTGTCGGCACAACAGCTTTATCTATCCAGTAAAGTTCTCCTTCATTGCATTCTGTTAATTCACCAATATATTCGTTGGCTGTAAACACACACATGAGCTCCGGTTCACATTTATCGCTTATAAATGTAACCAGACCTCGAAGTTTATATGATGTCAGTGTTAATCCTGTTTCTTCTTTCACTTCACGCAAAAGACATTCCTCAGGGGATTCCTGACCCTCTGCATGTCCGCCGACTCCAATCCACTTTCCCTCATTTATGTCATTGTGCTTTTTTATCCTGTGAAGCATCAGATATTTGCCATTATTTTCTATATAGCATAAAGTCGTTATTGTCATTCTTACACTTCCCTAAACAAAATTACCATACCAAATGTTCTGAGTACCGGGCAACGACACATCCCTGTTGCCAGACAAAACAAACTACTGCAGTGCGGCACGCTTTACCTGGGTCAGTGCCTTCGACACCGCAGGTACTGAAATGATGATTACTGTGATAATGCCCTCTGCCAGCAGATAGCTGTAATTGTATAAGATCGGATATACGGCTGTCAGAGATTTCGGGAAATTGTCCGGCATATAGCTCATCCAATAAAGATAACCGCCCAGAGAATGAAAAGCTCCTCTGGCAATTACAGCTATTATGTATCCTTTCAGAAGTCCATGACTCTGTTTTGCAAATAATCCTGCCAGTCCAAGTGCCGCAAATGCAAGTATGTAATCACAGCACACCTGAAAAAATGAAAGTATATAAGGCTCCTGGATAAACTGCAGGATTCCGTAAGCAAACCCGGCCATAATACCTGTTCCGACCCCATACCAGTTTGCAATCAGAACAATAAAAAGCATACTGCAAAGAGTGACGCTTCCTCCCCACGGCAGTTTGAAGATTTTCAGATAAGACGTAATAAAAGCAAGTGCAATAGCTACGGCACAGAATACCAGTTGTCTTGTGGTAAGCTTTTTCTTGTCTGAATTCTTCCCTGCAAAATAAATCGCCAGGAAAAACAAAATGATTCCGGCAATAACTGTAATCACATATCCGGCAGTTGTAAGTCCGCCATCAGCAGTTACCATAAAACCAAACATGAAATGACCTCCCTCTTGTTATTGATTTTTGTTTAATTGATTTTATCTGTTGTTCAGATACTAATTTATTATAAGGATTTTATCATTCTTCGTCAATTATTCGTCGCTTACGTTTTCAATTTATTCGCTATTCTTTACAGCCTTATTTTAAACTTTTTACACAACAGAAAAACCCCGGAAACCTTACGATTCCGGGGTATCTTACGTTTGGACACAATGTACCTTGCGGTACCCAATATATATAATTAAGATGTTATGCTAAAATTATTCGATAACTGTAGCAACACGTCCTGATCCTACAGTACGTCCACCTTCACATATAAGTATTGCACACCCTAACAGTATTTGCGCTATACTGCTGTTTACAACAAAAGCCATTATAATTCCTTCGCCACAAACAATTGTAATTGGTATCACCATAAACTGTTTCACAATTCGATTTTCCGATATAGGAATAAATAGACCATCTGTGGCTTTTTCAAGAATACTATCCAACTGTTGAACCATACTCCGTAAAGTCAATCGAAAAACGGCAAATATACTGCCTAACAACAACATATAACGTATTTCTTCTTGCTGTAAAAATGGCAGCGTCCAATAAAAAGGCATTTTATAAATTCCTAGACATATCGTAAACAAAATCATTCCCATTATTATCCAATTTCTGCCTAATCTATAAATAGATATTTGAGCTTTCCATATCAATGGAAAGTAGTATAAAAAATTGGATCCTTTATTTTTTCTCTGTAAATATCTCACCATTTTTTCTTTTGCATATTGATCTAACAATACAGTATTATTAAAATTTTGAGCAATACGTACTTTTTCCAAAAATTGCATCTCATCTTCATACTTTAAAGCATTTATTTCCAGAACACCAAAATCATAAACTAGCATATACATCCATATTCCTATATCTATAATAATACACATAAAAAAATATTTAAGCGATATTACCAAGATTATACTAAATAACATCCATATTCCAATATCTCTTCTTTGATTTGCATGATATATTTTCCATCTCATTAAATTAGTTGTATTTAATAACAAAAATATTATGAGTAATATAAATAGAAAATTTCTATTCAAATGGATTCCATTAATACAAGCTGAAAGAATGATTGAAAATATAATGTCCTTTAAGGTTAACCCTATATATTTTATTGATATCATTTGTCTTATCCTTTTCTCTTGAATGAAAAACAATGATGCCGGTTTTATTATAATTGCCGGTTTAACATTAATAAAACAAACGCCAAACGAGTATAATATCAAAAATCCAAATACCAGATAACATATTCGAAGATTACATGCATTTATTTTCCGAATTATTGGAAAAAAATTAATCACAATTTGATATCCAACAACAGCTGCCGCAACTACCAAAGACAATATAGGTATCAGCATATTTTCTATTAATCTTTTAGTTTCTCTAATCTTATTCACACATAACAGTTTTCTGTACTCCTGCATAATGCTCTCCCTCACCAATTAAGGACATATATATTTGTTCCAACGAAGTTTCCTTATTCATCTGCTGCTTTTGTAATATTTCTGTCTTTGTTCCTTGTTCGACTATTCTTCCATCATATAAAAAAATATATCTGTCACAAAAATCTTCAGCCAAACTTAGTAAATGTGTAGATATGAGTATCGTTTTATCTTGTTTCTTCAAATTTTTTAAAGTATTTTTGAATTTATATGTTTGTGCTGGATCCAACCCATTAAACGGTTCATCTGCCAGCAGCACATCGTATTGCCGCAACAATGCAAGTGCAATCATAAGTTTCTGCAACGTTCCTTTTGAAAGCGCTGATGGAATTTTGTTAAGGTGCTGATTAAGATTAAATTCTCGAATTAATGAATCAACTGTCACTGAGTTCTCAGGGTACAGTGCTTTAATAAACTGAAGATGCTCCCAAACAGTCAATTCTTCATAGTACACTGGAATATCTGGAATGAACGTCACAGGATTATTCTCTCTTTTAATAGAAAATATATCATTATCACCAATAATAATTTTACCATTATTAGGTTTCATTTTTTTTATCATGAGTTTTAGCATTGTTGATTTTCCTGCGCCATTAGGACCAATTAAGCCTGTTATCTCTCCCTTATTCATTCCAAAATTAATATCATGTAATATTGGCTTCTTATCATAAGCAAAATTTACATTTTCTACATTTACATACATATCTCTCGCCTCCCTGTTTTTCTTATATATACACCTTAGAGGAAGTTTAAGGTCAAGAAAAAAAGAGAACATTTTCTATTTGTCCTCTTTTTCTCAAAAATATCTTCGCATTCTTATTTTGTTTCATTACACACTATAATCCGTAATATTGAAACAACCAAAATCAAACCCAAAACAAAAGTTATTACTTTAAACGGAGCACTCATATATGTATTACATAATTCCAAATATAATTGCACGCACATAATGACAGCAATTACTCCCCCTACAATACAAACAATTAATTTAGAAATATCGAAAATTTTTTGTATCCTGTCCTGCCGTTTTATTCTCTCCAATTGGTAAATATATTCCTCTTTTCCTGATATCATTTTATCTAACATCTCTTCTGATAAATCAGTCACACTCATATCCATTTTTATCAACTCTTCGCATAAAAAATAATTCTGCCTAAGTCTATTTTCTTCTTCTTTAATTTTAAGCAAATGTGTATTTAAAACACTGGTTAATGCTTCCTTTTCATATAAAATTTTTCTAATATCTGAAACCGGAATATCTAACATCCTTAACATTTTTATACGATTTAACAAAAGAATATCTTCCTCTGTATATTCACGATATCCATTTACAGGATTTCTTTTCGGAATTAATAAATTTTCTTTCTCATAAAATCTGATATTATAACTTGTAATTCCAGTTCGTTTTTCAACATCTTTTATCTTCATTATAGCCTCTTTTATGTTTCGTATTTTTTTATTGCATACAATGTCCCTAACTGCTATAATTTACATCATGGGTGCTATCATAACGGTAGGCGGTTAGTCCTTCAGCAGAGGGACTGTGACCCTCTGATTACATAGAAACTCGAAAGAGAATCCACTGGAAAGGAGGGCTAAGCCATGAGTATTGTTGATTTTATAGCAGTAGTGAGCTTCGGCTTAACCTGCTTTGGTCTTGGATATACCTTTGGCAAGGATAATAATAAACCACAAAAATAGCCGCCCTGGTCTGGTAAACTAAGCGGCAATTTTTGTCAAAACATATATCGGACTAACCGTCTATCGGTAGCACTCTTTTTCTATAATCATATTAGCACGCATGTGTGAAAATGTCAAAAATTTTCTTCATTCTTGGTTATTAATCTCCTTGATCAACTGTACTGCCTTCTCTGCATCATCGGTTTTCACAAATATATCCACACCATATATTCCAAATCCTGGTGCCCCATGCATTGCAACATTCGCACCTGCTTCCTGAGAAAAAGCTACTATTCCATTTTGCTTTAACATTTCTACAAGTTGTTCTGTCTCTACTATATTCTGTGCATTATAAATTTTTGTCCATTCTGCCTTAGATAGAGAAGTTTCCTTTTTCTCCTGAACATTTGACGAATTCTGGTTTCTTTTTCGATTAATAAATGCCAAGAGCCTAAGAATAATAAATGCCACAATAATAATACCAATCAGAAATCCCAATGCTAATCGTGTTACCTGTGTTTCTGTAGCTCCCATTCTAAATAAACATATGCCATAGATGACTGTAAAAATTCCTGCACATATCACACTGGTGAGAAAATCTCGCCATATAGTAGCACTTTTTGGCAAACATTTATCCCATATTCCATTATACACCATAATAGAGGCGTACAGGATTCCTCCTACCAAAGCAGTTGCTGTCTCTCCTAAAACCAAGCGAATATCCACAGTTAATAACATCTGAATAATAATCGCTAACACACTAATCACAAACATTGATGCAAATGCAAGATTTCCAGCCTTTAATGCTTTTTGTTTCACCCATCCTTCATACACCGCAACTTTGTCCAGTGTTTCTTTCATCTCTTTATTCATAGTCTGGCTCCTTTCTCCATCCAGGAGCTCTCTCATCTCAACATCGTAATATTCAGCAAGTTGAACAAGTATACTGAGATCTGGCATATTTATTCCTGTTTCCCATCTGGAAACTGTTCTTGCAGATACCTCAAACTTCTCGGCAAGCTGCTCTTGCGTAAGATTCTTTTCTTTACGACATTGCTTTAAAAAAGCTCCAATCTTTTTTGTGTCCATGTCTCTACCTCTCTTCCACTTACAGCTTACCAATATGTACCCAAATTACCACGACATAAAACGAGAATCCGCTAATTTTCAACCGGACATCGTATGTCTAAAACAAATAAACGGTATTTTCACCCCAAAAGCATTCTATTCCTCTATAAATTAACCTTCTCTTTTATGTCTATCCATAAGCAGCAGAATAAACATAACAAACCATATCACCCATGCAATTAAACAACCGATTCCTATATGCCAAATATCTATAATCATTCCAGCAATAAAAGGAATTGACATAAACATCATTCTCTTCCCATATGCCTTACACATAGCATTTTCATCATATTTTTTTCGTTCTTCTGCTGATTTCATATTATAACCAGACAAGAATTTGGATGCTTGTCCTTTTGACCTATAAAACCATATTCCAAATAAAAGCATAATCACTGCCATTGCAAAGTCAAAAATAATATAGAACATATAATGCTTCCTTTCAGTCGATTCCACAAACTTGAAGTTATTGATCTTCTGAATCCAATCCAAGTTCTTTCAACTCTTTTTCGTTTTGGATATCTTCATCAGTTTTCTTTCCAGTGATAGCACTGTAGGCTTCTTTGATTCCATTCTTCACTGCCCATTTGATAACGAAATACAGTGCAATCAAAATAACAATTGCGGTTCCACCGCTTATACCTAATTCATTCCACATAATTCAATCCTCCAACTTCCGATTTTCATTTCCGCCAATTGGAAATTAGCTATTTTTTCATTCCTTGCTTTGTAAAATGTTTATGCAACAAAAATTCTGTCGGAATAATTGTAAGCACCATAATTCCTAATTGTAAAAACACCAAATAAACAGAAATCATTTCAAAGTTTGTATCATCTTTCGTTAAAATCAAAATAAAAATCGATAGTATCACCAGGATGATTCCTAAAACAAAGTTTATCCAGCCCCAACACCTGTGTGCATATCTCCATGTTTCATCATTCATCCTTGACATAGTAGTTCGATATCCCGAACTCCCCTGCCAATCTTTAGGAGGCTTATCTTTCCACGTATATCCCAATATAATCATAGATAACGGTACTAAAAGTGAACACGCAGATAAAAATATAAACATTACAGAGATCTCCTCTCAACTTCTGATTAATTTGCTCTAAAGACTAAAGTTGTCATCAAATAAACCCTACCCATATTCCAACCGCTATAAGTATCATGCCTAGTATTCTTCCAACAAATCTCGCCTTTTTATTTCCAAATAAAGCAGTTGTTTCTGAAGTAGTAAATGGAAGCAAAACAACAGTGACCCCCATTACTATAATTCCACTTCCAATCATGCAATTGCGGCTTGACACAACACCATAAAACATAGCTAAAAACCCTAAAATAATGCCCGAAATGAAATACTTAATTTTATGTCTATCTTTTTCAATTATCTTTCTATAGCTGTTTTCGCACTCACTGCTACAAAATTCCAAATTACTATCTAATTCTTTGCCACAATATCTACATTTTTTCATAGTAACTTCCTCGATAATTTTCAAAATTTTATCCAAAAGCTCTCGATTTGTCTTTACTTTATTCTACCATAGTTCATTTTAAAATACTATTCCAATACACACAAAACAGAAAAAAGCGATCCTTTTCGACCGCCTATTTCCACCTACATATATATCGTATTTTTCACTACAATTTCTTCTGCACTGGATTTTATATTAATCATTAATCTAACCCACTTCATCTGATCCTGTGCCTTTAATTCTTCCGTCGCACCCTGTTTTTTCACCATCTGTTCCATAAGTATTTCCACCTGCTTTCTGGCTTCCTGATCAATCTGATTCAGGTGTTCCGTCAGCTTTCCAGTCAATAGCAAGTATTGATATTTTGCTGATCTGTGTTCCTTCAGGAACTGTTTTCACAACATTCCATATTTTCCATATATCGGTTCTTCTTCATTCAACAGCAAAGATTTCATCAAATATCCATATTTTAATATAGAATTATTTTTCATAATTTTTATGTTTCCAGGCAACAGAAAAACCCCGGAAACCTTACGGTTCCGGGGTATCTTACGTTTGGACACAATGTACCTTGCGGTACTCTATTTATATAATTAAGATGTTATGCTAAAATTATTCGATAACTGTAGCAACACGTCCTGATCCTACAGTACGTCCACCTTCACCTCTGAACACCACGAAGAAGTGCACCGATGTTATCACCAGCCTGAGCTTCATCAAGGAGTTTACGGAACATTTCGATACCAGTTACAACAACTTTACGTGTTTCTTCTTTGATACCAACGATTTCAACTTCGTCAGATACGTGAAGTACACCAGCCTCTACTCTACCAGTAGCAACTGTACCACGACCTGTGATAGAGAATACATCCTCTACAGGCATTACGAATGGTTTATCTGTGTCACGCTGTGGGTCTGGAATGTAGCTGTCAACAGCATCCATAAGTTCCATGATCTTGTCTCCCCACTCGCTGCTCGGATCTTCAAGAGCTTTAAGAGCTGATCCACGGATAACCGGGATGTCATCTCCTGGGAAGTCATACTCGCTTAAGAGTTCACGGATTTCCATTTCTACCAGTTCAAGAAGTTCTTCATCATCAACCATATCACATTTGTTCATGAATACAACGATGTAAGGAACACCTACCTGACGGGAAAGAAGGATGTGCTCTTTAGTCTGAGCCATAACACCATCTGTAGCAGCAACAACGAGGATAGCACCATCCATCTGAGCTGCACCTGTGATCATGTTCTTAACGTAGTCAGCATGGCCTGGGCAGTCAACGTGTGCATAGTGTCTATGCTCTGTTTCATACTCAACGTGTGCTGTAGAAATTGTGATACCACGTTCTCTTTCTTCCGGAGCTTTATCGATATTAGCGAAATCTGTAGCTGTGTTACCAGCAACTCTTTCAGACAGAACTTTTGTGATAGCTGCTGTTAAAGTTGTTTTACCATGGTCAACGTGTCCGATGGTACCAATGTTACAATGCGGTTTTGTTCTCTCAAACTTAGCTTTTGCCATTTTAAAACGTCCTCCTTAAAACATTTGGCTCTTATATTATTATAGAGCGCCTTTTTCGGTTTTAAACTTGCTATCCTTGATTATATTGCATAACCGGAATATTTGCAAGCATTTTATACAATTTGATAAGTTTCACACTATAAACAGTGTATCATTATCAATTGTTGTATCATTACAGTCCACACATTACTGAGAACATAGTGAACAGTAACTTTATATCTCCTACACCCTGCCGGCTTTAAACACCGGCAGACTGCAGATGATCAATAATTATCAGTCTTTCTTAGAAAGGATTTTTTCCTGTACAGACTTCGGAACCTGCTCATATTTCTCAAAGAACATAGAGTAGTTACCACGTCCCTGTGTTCTGGAACGAAGATCTGTAGCATATCCGAACATTTCGGAAAGTGGAACGTATCCACGGATCATCTTACCACCGCCGATATCTTCCATACCTTCGATACGACCACGGCGGGAGTTGATATCACCGATAACATCACCCATGTAATCCTCTGGTGTAGTAACTTCGACTTTCATGATAGGCTCAAGAAGAACCGGAGCTGCTTTCTGCATAGCATCTTTGAATGCAAGAGAACCTGCAATGTGGAATGCCATTTCAGAGGAGTCGACTTCATGGTAGGAACCATCGTATACGTTAGCATATACACCGACTACAGGGAATCCGCCAAGGATACCAGCTTTCATAGCTTCTTCGATACCTTCGCCGACTGCCGGAATGTATTCCTTCGGAATAGCACCACCAACAACTGTGGATTCGAACTTGTACAGTTCTTCTCCGTTGGCATCCATAGGCTCGAATTTAACTTTACAGTGACCATACTGTCCACGACCACCAGACTGTTTTGCATACTTACTGTCTACATCAACAGCTTTGGTGATTGTCTCTTTGTAAGCAACCTGAGGAGCACCTACGTTAGCCTCAACCTTGAATTCACGAAGGAGACGGTCAACGATGATATCCAGATGAAGCTCACCCATACCAGCGATAATAGTCTGTCCAGTTTCCTGATCTGTGTGTGCACGGAATGTCGGATCTTCTTCTGCAAGTTTTGCAAGAGCTTCACCAAGTTTACCCTGTCCAGCTTTTGTCTTAGGCTCGATAGCGAGCTCGATAACTGGTTCTGGGAATTCCATGGACTCCAGAATTACCGGATGCTGTTCGTCACAGATTGTATCACCTGTTGTTGTAAATTTGAAACCGATAGCTGCAGCGATATCACCGGAATAAACCTTATCCAGTTCCATACGTTTGTTAGCATGCATCTGAAGAATACGTCCAACACGTTCTTTCTTGTCCTTAGTAGCATTAAGTACATAAGAACCAGAATTCATTGTACCGGAGTATACACGGAAATATGCCAGTTTACCAACAAATGGGTCTGTCATAATCTTGAATGCAAGTGCTGCAAACGGTTCTTCATCAGAAGAATGTCTTACTACCGGGTTACCGTCCAGGTCAGTTCCCTCGATTGGAGGAATATCTGTTGGAGCAGGCATATACTCAAGGATAGCATCAAGAAGTTTCTGAACACCTTTGTTTCTGTAAGCAGAACCACAGCAAACAGGTACAGCTGTACATTCGCATGTAGCTTTTCTTAATGTTGCTTTCAGTTTCTCAACAGTTGGTTCTTCACCTTCAAGATATTCCATCATTAAGTCGTCATCAAGCTCACAGATTTTCTCAATGAGCTCTGTATGATAAAGCTCAGCATCTTCCTTCATGTCTTCAGGAATGTCAACGATGGAGATGTCATCACCTTTTTCATCGTTGTAGATGTAAGCTTTCATTTCGAATAAGTCAATGATTCCTTTGAAATCATCTTCTTTTCCGATTGGCAGCTGTAAGCAGATTGCGTTTTTACCAAGACGAGTCTTGATCTGCTCTACTGCACCGTAGAAGTTTGCACCAAGGATATCCATCTTGTTGATGAATGCCATACGTGGTACATTGTAAGTGTCGGCCTGACGCCATACGTTTTCAGACTGCGGTTCAACACCACCCTTAGCACAGAAAACGCCGACAGCACCGTCAAGTACACGAAGAGAACGCTCAACTTCTACTGTGAAGTCAACGTGACCTGGAGTATCAATGATGTTGATACGATGTTCCAGAGCACCTGGCTTCGGTTTGCAGTTCTCTTCCAGAGTCCAGTGACATGTTGTAGCCGCTGAAGTGATTGTGATACCTCTCTCCTGCTCCTGTTCCATCCAGTCCATGGTAGCAGTACCTTCATGAGTATCACCAATCTTATAGTTGACACCTGTATAATACAGGATACGTTCTGTAAGAGTTGTTTTACCCGCATCGATATGAGCCATAATACCAATATTTCTGGTACGCTCTAATGGATATTCTCTTCCCTCTTTAGCCAATGGATTTTCCTCCTATATTAGAAGCGATAGTGAGCAAATGCTTTATTTGCTTCAGCCATCTTGTGCATGTCTTCTTTTCTCTTAACGGATGCACCTGTGTTGTTCATTGCATCTAAAAGCTCATTTGCAAGTCTTTCTTCCATTGTTTTCTCGCCTCTTTTACGAGAGAACATTGTTAACCAGCGAAGAGCCAGTGCCTGACGTCTGTCTGCTCTTACCTCGATCGGAACCTGATAAGTAGCACCACCGATACGTCTAGCTTTTACTTCAAGAAGTGGCATGATGTTGTTCATAGCCTCTTCGAAAACTTCAAGTGCTGGTTTACCAGCTTTTTCTTCGATTCTGGCGAATGCACCGTAAACAATTTTCTGTGCTACACCTTTCTTACCGTCTAACATGATGTTATTGATAAGTTTGGTAACCACTTTATTGTTGTACATTGGATCTGCCAGAACGTCTCTTTTCTGAGTATGTCCTTTACGTGGCACGTTACTTCCCTCCTTAATCATTGTGATTAAATCATCGGTACTCACGCAGATAACTATTGCATGTTCGCACTGGTAAGGTCCTATATTTAACCCGCAACCGGCAGGGTATATGGAATACCGTACAAATTCATAGTTCTAGTCTTCCGTGAATTTTCGATTGATTAATTCCTGCTGTCCCAAACAATAGGATCAGCTCTTAAAATTCTTATGAAACCTTTTTAGAATTATTTCTTTTTCGGTCTCTTAGCGCCGTATTTAGAACGGGCCTGTTTTCTGTTAGCAACACCTGCAGTATCAAGAGTACCTCTGATGATGTGGTATCTTGTACCAGGTAAGTCCTTAACCCTTCCACCACGGATAAGAACAACGCTATGCTCCTGAAGGTTGTGACCTTCTCCTGGGATGTAGCTTGTTACTTCGATTCCGTTGGAAAGACGAACTCTGGCGATTTTTCTAAGAGCTGAGTTAGGCTTCTTAGGAGTTGCAGTCTTAACTGCTGTACAAACGCCACGTTTCTGTGGTGCAGACTGTTCAACTGCTTTCTTTCTTAAAGAGTTGAATGTTTTCTGGAGAGCCGGAGCTGTAGATTTCTTTACAGATGTCTGGCGTCCTTTTCTTACTAACTGGTTGAATGTTGGCATTCCATTTCACCTCCCGATTTATTTCTCCATAGATTTTTCTATGGGGCCTTGCGGTTGCTATTCGTGTAATTACGCACAAAAAAATTAAACGTTCCTTTTGCACGCTTGCTCATTATATCCCGTAAAACTCACACTGTCAAGGCATTTCTCCTGAATTTTACAGTATTTTTTCATATTTTTATCATAACCAAAAAATCCTTTCCTCATACACTACATCACCATATTAAACTTATCTGACAATATGCTCCCCCTCCAACCACTTTACTGCCACTTCCCCACCGCGAATCCCAGCGCCGGATAATATTTATTTTGTGTGCATTTGCAGGATGCTTAGAGATACTTAATCTGCAGAAATCTGCGTTATGAGCAGACCGTCTCACGTGTTTGAGCGAAGTTTGCAACGTAGCGAGTTTGAGAGGGCTGCTCATGCTTTTAGCAGATTTCTGCAGATTTATAGCAGTCCTAGTAAATAATGCATTTAAGACAGTTCAGCAGAGTGCGAAAGACAAGGAAGATATCTGCAGGCGTGCTAACGCACGGCAAAGATATCTGACGCAGGATTTCACACTCTGATGGGCTGGATTAAGATGCATTATTTACTAGAACTGCTATAATATCTCTTAGCGTCCGAAACCGCACACAAAATAAATATTATCCGGCGCGTCCCCTTCACTAACAATTGCATTTCCCCCTCCCTTTTATTATAATAACAACCAAAGCAGGCAAATCAACTTGCAGACACACTATAACATTCTATAAACTCAGGAAAGGACACTATAATATATGAAGAAACCCAGCATGATCAGCATCCTTTTGTTTCTGACAGGACTCCTGTGCATCATAGCCCTGATCTTCTTTAACAGGACCACACTGCACCAGATCCTTACCACTGAAAAAGAAGTCGATACAATCTCCGAACAGATCACTGCAAAACACGACGAAGTCAAACAGGCAGTAGACAAGTACACTACCGCCATAGACACAGTCCAGTCAAATATCAATCGCATGAAACAAAAACAACAGACAGCCACACAGAAGAAAACAAAAGAAAAAGCTGAAATCCCGGAAGAAGCTTCATCAAAGCCTTCTGTATTCAGCCAGAACAGCACCAGCGCCTCTTCTGATTCCAGTGCCGGCGTTTTCTCCTCCGATGCCGAAACAGGCGGACATATAATAGGAATCGATCCAGGGCATCAGAGTGAGTCCGTGGATATGAGTGCCCCGGAGCCCAACGGTCCCGGTTCTTCTGAAATGAAAGCAAAATGTACCAGCGGAACTCAGGGAACCTACAGCGGTGTTCCCGAATACCAGCTCAATCTGGAAGTCTCTCTTCAACTAAAAGATGAACTGGAACAGAGAGGCTATCAGGTAGTCATGACACGAACAGACAATGAAACAGCCATCAGCAACATGGAACGCGCACAATATGCTGCTTCACAGGGCGCAGAAATCTACGTCCGCATCCATGCAAACGGCGATGATTCCCATACTGCATCAGGGGCACTGACCATGTCACCCTCCCAGAATAATCCTTATATCCCACAACTGTTTGAACAGTCTGATCGATTATCCCGATGCATCATCGATTCCTACTGTGCTGCAACAGGTTTTCAGAACCTTGGAATCCAGTACACTGACACGATGACAGGAATTAACTGGAGCACTGTTCCTGTTACGATCCTCGAAATGGGATTTATGACAAGCCAGAATGACGATCTGAAAATGAATGATGCAGAATTCCAGAAAACAATGGTACAGGGAATCGCAAATGGCATTGACAGCTACTTTGCATCATGATGATGTAAGTGTCAAAAAACATTTTGCCCCTGACTTGATATCTGCGGATTGCTACGCAGCTTCGCAGTTCCCGCAATCCTGATTACAATAATAATAATTACGAAAGGAAAACCGCAATGAATAAAAAGCCAAATGAAAAACCTATTTTTCTCTATATAGTGATCGGCATACTGACTGTTGCAGTGATTGCACTGGCAGCTGTTTCATTTTTATCACTGAACCATCTCGTCACACTACAGCAAAAAGTACAGACACTCTCCAAAACCGTAGAGGAGATTTCCACTGATGCAAATACCCTTATCAGTCAGGCAGATCAGTTAGATGAATTAAGAGAACAGGAAAGTTCTGTCAAGGCAGCCACCGGAGAAACATCTCCTGCACAGTCAGAATCCGCTGAACCCTCTTCAGAATCCGAACAGCAAAACGGAACACTTTCCCCTTCCTCCAACAACACATTTACCGACAACACTGATTCCAGCATGGACAATCTCCTGAAACAGGTACAATCCCTGCTGCCGGCTGATAACGGAACCTGGTCCGTCTATGTCTGCAACCTGCCGAAAGATTCTGAAGGCATGATCAACGATACTCCCATGCAGGCAGCAAGCCTGATCAAACTGTATATTATGGGAGCTGTATACGAAAACTACGATACCCTCTCCCAGTCTCACAACGGAGACGAAATTGACAGTAATATTTCAGCCATGATCACTGTCAGTGATAATGATGCTGCCAACACTCTGGTAAACTGGCTTGGAAACGGCGATGACTCTGCAGGCATGGCAAAAGTAAATGGCTTCTGCCAGGAACATGGTTTCACCAGCACCCAGATGAACCGCCTGCTTCTCGCAAGTAAAGAAAACGGCGACAACTATACATCCGTCAAAGACTGTGGAACCTTTTTAAAGCAGATATACCAGACTGTCAATGGAACCCTTCCCGCTTCTACTCTTCCAAACGCAGATGCAATGTATTATCACTTAAAAATGCAGCAGCGAAAAAACAAGATCCCTGCACAACTTCCGGAAGGCGTCGGTACTGCCAATAAGACCGGCGAACTTGACACTGTAGAAAATGATGCAGCGATCATCTATGATACAGCCAAAGGAATTGATCTTGTAGTATGCTTTATGTCACAGGATCTTACTGATACCGGTGCAGCCCAAAGCACCATTGCTGCAGATGCACGTGCTATCTACGGATATTATAATGAATAAACACACTCTTCTGAATCTACAGTCTATCCAGATAATTGTCATAAATCAGACAGATATTCGCAACCTCCGCAGGGGACTTACTTGATTCGGTTAAAAGAAGGAGGCACATCCCTTAACGGGTTGTGCCTCCTTCTGCAAATTCAACAGGAAGAATCGTCAATGTCTCAATCTCTTCCCCCTTTTATTTTCTTTAATAAAAGTTCCACAGCCTTTCGTGCCATATCCGGCACCGGCTGTACAATTGTTGATACCATTATGCCTCTTCAGCTTCCCCCTCTTCATAGGACTTCTCCCATATCTCCGAAAATACTGCCAGCGGACAGTCTGTGAGAAGGCACATGAGAAGGAAACATTCGTATGGATTTACTATGTATATCTCTCCCATTCCACATCGAAGCAGAATATCCTGAATCTCATCCAGAAAATGCTTGTATCTGTTAAAGGGATCGTCATCTTCCATTTCCTGAGATACGATAAAGAATTCCAGTGTGATCAGGTCAAAGCGCTCCACCGGGAGTTTGTGGCTTAAAATATTTGTAATCCTCTGCCTGCTGAAACGCTTCTGGCTGAAATGCTTTGCCAGAATGGAGGCAGACATTTTCTTCAGATTGCCCATTTTGTTGATGGGGATTCCGCTGCAGATTACTTTTTCCACATCAGAAGGTGTAATTCTTTCTGCTGTCCACACCTTATCCCCACCTTTTTCCTCTTCATCATGCTGATACAGTCCGGCAATAATCTGCTTCGCATGATATAAAAGCTTTGTAAACTCCTGAAATGCCTGACTTTTCTCAGATATGGGATCTACTCTTTTTGATTTCAGTCGGGCAAGATAATCGATCAGTTTCTCCTCCGTATCAAGGCACAGGTTGCTTCCGTATAAAACCTGAGTATTTTCCACTTCCACAGGAGCGAGTATCTCATATTTTTTCTTCAATTCCTCTGCTTTATGATAACCCTGCTGCGTACTGTAACAATACCAGTAGATCACCTCGTCCGGATTGTGAAAATCAAAATCCTGTTCTTTCAGTACTCTTGTCAGGAAATCCGACACATCCTCTGTGGTCATTTTCAACCCAAACCCCAGAAGAAAAACAGTTTCTCTTTTTACAGATGCCTGATTCAGCCAGTTATTCACCAGTGCCGACAACTTGGTAGAGGTAGGATTCATGGATTTAGGCGTATAGGTTTCCTTAAAGGAATCTACTACGATCTCCTTATACACTTCCTGTGGAACCTCCGAGAAGGGTTCTTCCAGCTCTGCCCTTTCATAAATATATCTCTTCAGATGGTCGCCAAAGGACACCAGTTCCATCTCTTTATATAAATAGTGGAAAATAACATCCGCATCTTCGTCTTCAAAACTGTCCAGGCTTACCACCTGCCGAAATCTCTGTGCCGCCCTTCTGGTAAATTCATACTCCTGTACTTTATCAAACGCAACATTCTGTTCAAAATCCAGATCCTGCATACGGTTCTTCATGCTGCCCCACCTCTCATTTTTTATCTTTCAGATTTTTCATCCATTCTTTCATTCTGCGGACTGTATCCAGCTTCTGTACTTCACAGAGCACGATCGTCACATTATCTCTCCCACCTTTTTGGAGAGCATTTTTAAGAAGATCATTTACGATCTCCGGGATTTCCATATCCTGTGACAGAATCGCCTCTATCTCACTGTCCGAAAGCATATCTGTTACTCCATCTGAACACAGAAGATATCTGTATCCCTCCTTATGCTCGATTTCTGTCACAGAAGGTTCCAGTCTCTGCAGCTCTTCAGGAAGTCCAAGATACTGGGTTAACGGGGCTTTCCCAACTGCCGTACCACCAAAAACATGGTCTGTGGAAATCTGCTGAAGCTTACCACCATCCATAAAATAAATCCTGCTGTCCCCAAGATTGCAGGCAAACATAGACTCTGGTGTAAAGAGGAGCATCGCCATTGTGCTTCCCATGCTCCAAATATGATGCTCTGTTCCATATCTGCATACTGCCTGATTCATCTTCTCACATACATCGTCTATAAAATCTTCCGGCATATCCCTCAGCATTCTTTTATTCGCATTATAAAATTTTCCAAATTCTTCTGATGCAAGAAAGGCTGCAATCTCGCCGCAGCTTTCTCCTCCCATACCGTCAAATACCGCCATTGCCGGTACTCTGTTACCCGAAATAATCTTTGAGCAGATACCCTTTGTTCCTTCATTGTTCACCGGAAGGGATTCCCCAAAACACCAGAAATTATCTTCATTATTTGCCCGGATATTTCCTGTATGGCAGGTATATGCACATTCAATCTGATACATTGCCATTATCTGTCTTTGTTCCTTCTCCCTTCAATGCTTTCAATGAATTGTTCCAGTATTTCTCGCCACGTTTCACGAATTCCTCATTATCTTTTTCGTTATCGTGACACTTTCCATTGGAATCGATCCATCTTATCAGTTCGCCGTCGTTATAATAATAATATTCTGAAGTTTCATCATACCAGATATATGCAAAGAATAACTTCTCTCCCCAGTAGAAATATTCTTCATAAACTCCATCTCCGGATTCTGCCGGATAGACCAGAGCTTTCATGCATTCACTCTCAATATCCAGATTTCCATCTGCCTGCTGAGTGGTCTTTACCCTTCTCAGATATCGCAGAACAGTTCCTTCTGTTCCAACCCAGTCGTAACTGTTCAGATTATCTGTGATAGTTGTTGCCTGCTCCTTGATCGTATCCAGAGCTTTGGAGAAATCTTTGGATCCGGATTTTGTGGAGCTGTATTTCTCATCATCCAGAATTGCGATCGGATTATCCTCCTGTCCTTCCTGAGCATGATCTGTACTTACTCTGTAATAGACGGCGGCCATCATAAGTATCGCTGTACCTGCCACAATTGCAAGCAATGCCCTGCGCAGCAGCTGTTTCTTCCTGCGTCTTCGCTTTCTGGCTTCCACAGCACGCGCAGATCTTATCGCAATTGTTTCTGATGGCGTTTCCTGTGGCTGTATTTTCTGTTCTGCTACAACTGACATTGTTTCTTTATCTGTAAAGCTGCTCGCCGGAACATTGTTTACAGCACGTTTTCTTTTTGCAGCATTCTGAAAATCTGATGTTTTTTTATTTCCCCGGGTATTCTGTACTGACGTATTCTGCACCGTACTTTTTTGTACATTTTCGGTATCTGATGTAACATTCTGTGCTGCTCTGCTGTTCTGTGCAATTGCACTATATGATTCTGTTTTATCCGTTCCTGCTTTCTGAACACCGTTTTGTAACTGCCGGATTCTGCCAGATCTTCCATTTTTCAGATCATCCAGCGCACTATAAAGCTCCTCCGGTGTCTGATATCTCTGTGCGGGATCATAAGCACAGGCTCTCAGTATAATACGGGCAAACTGTGTTCCTGCATCCACAGGTGCACTCATCTGCTCTCCTGCAACACGCTTATTTAATGCATTTTCCTTATCCCTGTAAGTGATAAACTGTTTTTCCAGACTCATAAATGGCAGTCTGTTATGATTCATCAGCCTGTACAGCACAATCCCAAGAGAATAAATATCTACCCTGCTGTCATATTTTTCACCTTTATACATCTCAGGCGCCATATAAGAGTAAGTACCTTTCTTGGAAAATCCGCTCATGGTTCGTTCAAGTTCACGTGCAATTCCGAAATCTCCAAGCTTAAAATCGCCAAATCTGGATACAAAAATATTCTCCGGCTTGATGTCCCTGTGAATGATCTTAAGTTTCCGGCAATATTCCAGTGCCTTACTCAAATCCATTCCCAGCTTTATTACCTCTTTCTCAGTAAGCTGCTTTTCCGCACAGTAATCCATAAAACTTGTCAGATATTCCATCCTTATGGAAATCTCCCATCCAATGACATCCAGATATTCCATAACTTTAAAATCTTCTACAGAGACAATGTAAGAGTTTCCTCGAAAGTACTCCATGGTACTGATTTCCTGAATACATTCCTCAACCAGATTCTGAAAATACTGTCTTGTGGACTGCTCATCCCCTGTTTCAGAACGTACGCTGTTCAACTCGCTCTGGCTTCCGGGTATATTGATGATCTTGATAGCAGAATAGAAAGATTTTCCACGTTCTGTTCTCTGTGCCTTATACACCTTTCCAAAAGAGCCTTCGCCGATTTTCTCTATGATTTTCCATTCCGGCCATGCTGAAACCGGAAGTTCTTTATCCATATTGCACCTCCATTTCTGTTCAATTTCTATTTCCTTCCCTGTCCCGGTCAATGCTTTTTACAAGCTGTTACCGAAAACAAAAATGTATATTTATCATAACTGTAAAAATACTTCACAGTTCATTACCTGCTCATAATGTACTGGTATTATAACACAAAAAGCAGTTTCTTTGTATTTTTCTCTTTTTTCGGCAATGGAATGTTCCGGAAAATAAAAGAGAACTACCTCGCCGGCAAAATCTGTCGGCACAGATAGTTCTCTTGTGAATTCATATCAAATCAGTCCGGATAAGTTATCTACTCCGTTGGATCATTCGTTGTCTTCTGCATCGTCTGAAGCCTGATCATCAGCTTCGTCTTCAGCAGCCTCTTCTTCATCAGATTCTTCAACATCGAATTCTTCGTCTTCCGGAAGTTCTTCATCCATTGTGACCATCTCATCATCTTTGATTTCTTCATCTTCCGTAAGTTCTTCGGCTATATCTTCAACCTTTACTTCCGGTTCAGGCATTGTGCTGTTGAGCCTTACATCTCTGTAGCGTTTCATACCGGTACCTGCAGGAATCAGTTTACCGATGATTACATTCTCTTTCAGACCGATCAACGGGTCAACTTTACCCTTGATAGCGGCTTCAGTCAGAACTTTAGTTGTTTCCTGGAAGGAAGCGGCTGACAGGAAGGAGTTTGTAGCAAGAGATGCCTTGGTAATACCAAGCATAACCTGTTTTCCATCTGCAGGCTGTTTGCCTTCTTTTTCCATCTGCTCGTTAACGTCCTCGTATTCAAGGAAGTCAACCAGTGTTCCAGGAAGGAATTCTGTATCTCCGTTATCTTCGATACGGATTTTCTTCAACATCTGACGAACGATAACTTCGATATGCTTATCGCTGATCTCAACACCCTGGAGACGATATACACGCTGTACTTCACGGATCATATAATCCTGAACTGCACGTACACCCTTAATTCTCAGGATATCATGCGGATTTACGCTACCTTCTGTAAGTTCATCACCTGCTTCAAGGATCTGTCCGTCTGTGATCTTGATACGGGATCCGTATGGAATAAGGTAAGTCTTGGATTCACCTGTTTCCTGATCTGTAACGATAACTTCACGTTTCTTCTTAGTGTCATTGATAACAGCAACACCAGGAATCTCTGTGATGATGGCAAGACCTTTCGGCTTTCTTGCCTCAAAAAGCTCCTCGACACGAGGAAGACCCTGTGTGATATCTCCACCGGCAACACCACCACTGTGGAAAGTACGCATGGTAAGCTGTGTACCTGGCTCACCGATAGACTGAGCAGCGATGATACCGACAGATTCACCAACCTGTACCGGCTCGCCGGTTGCAAGGTTCGCACCGTAACATTTCGCACAGATACCAACTTTACATTTACATGTAAGGATTGTACGGATCTTAACTTTCTCGATAGATCCGCCTGTCTGGTTGTCCACGCCTTCTTTCATGATGCGGGCAGCACGTTTCGGTGTGATCATATGGTTGGCTTTTACGATAACTTCGCCATCTTTATTCTTAATTGTCTCACAGGAGAAACGACCTGTGATACGCTCCTGAAGTCCTTCGATCTCTTCTTTACCATCTACAAAAGATTCTACATACATACCTGAGATCTCATCTCTGTTTTCACAGCAGTCTGTCTCACGTACGATCAGATCCTGAGAAACGTCAACCATACGTCTTGTCAGGTAACCTGAATCGGCTGTACGAAGAGCTGTATCGGACATACCTTTACGTGCTCCATGTGCAGACATGAAGTATTCCAGTACGTCAAGACCTTCACGGAAGTTTGACTTGATAGGCAGCTCGATGGTGTGACCGGTTGTATCGGCCATCAGTCCTCGCATACCTGCAAGCTGTTTGATCTGTTTATCGGAACCACGGGCACCGGAGTCAGCCATCATGAAGATGTTGTTGTATTTATCAAGACCTGTCAGCAGAGCATGTGTAAGCTCATCGTCAGTCTTCTTCCATGTATCAACAACTTCTTTGTAACGCTCTTCCTCGGTGATAAGACCACGTTTATAGTTCTTTGTGATAAGGTCTACAGTATCCTGAGCCTGTTTGATCATTTCCGGTTTCTGAGGCGGAACTGTCATATCGGCAATGGCAACAGTCATGGCTGCACGTGTGGAATATTTGTAACCTGTAGCTTTGATCGCATCAAGAACCTCAGCAGTCTTTGTAGCACCGTGAGTATTGATAACTTTTTCAAGAATCTGTTTCAGCTGTTTCTTGGCTACCAGGAAGTCAACCTCAAGAAGAAGTTCATTTCCCGGAACACTTCTGTCTACGAAACCAAGATCCTGTGGAAGGATTTCGTTAAACAGGAAACGTCCAAGTGTAGATTCTACTGTACCGGTCAGAACGGATCCGTCCGGCATTGTCTTGCTGCAGCGAACATGGATTCTGGACTGCAGTGTGATCACTTTATTCTCATAAGCAAGGATTGCTTCGTTTACGCTCTTGAAGAACTTGCCTTCACCCTTGTTTCCAGGTCTTTCCTGAGTCAGATAGTAGATACCAAGTACCATATCCTGTGAAGGAACGGCTACAGGACCACCATCAGAAGGTTTCAGCAGGTTGTTCGGTGATAACAGAAGGAAACGGCACTCTGCCTGTGCTTCCTGTGAAAGCGGAAGATGTACGGCCATCTGGTCACCATCGAAGTCAGCGTTGAATGCGGTACAAACCAGCGGATGCAGTTTGATCGCTTTACCTTCTACAAGGATCGGTTCGAATGCCTGGATACCAAGACGATGCAGTGTAGGTGCTCGGTTCAGCATAACCGGATGTTCTTTGATAACATCCTCCAGAACATCCCATACAGCAGGCTCCAGCTTCTCAACCATTTTCTTGGCGTTCTTAATGTTGTGTGAAGTTCCGTTGGCAACAAGCTCTTTCATAACGAAAGGTTTGAACAGCTCAATGGCCATCTCTTTCGGAAGACCACACTGATAAATCTTAAGTTCCGGTCCTACAACGATAACGGAACGTCCGGAATAGTCAACTCGTTTACCGAGAAGGTTCTGACGGAAACGTCCGGATTTACCTTTCAGCATATCAGAAAGGGATTTCAGGGCTCTGTTTCCAGGACCTGTTACAGGACGTCCGCGACGACCGTTGTCGATCAGGGCATCAACAGCTTCCTGAAGCATACGTTTCTCGTTACGAACGATAATATCCGGTGCACCTAATTCCAGAAGTCTCTTCAGACGGTTGTTACGGTTGATGATTCTTCTGTAAAGATCATTTAAGTCAGATGTAGCAAAACGTCCGCCATCCAGCTGAACCATAGGACGAAGATCCGGCGGGATTACAGGGATCACTGTCATGATCATCCACTCAGGACGGTTTCCAGACTCACGGAAGGATTCTACAACTTCCAGACGTTTGATGATTCTGGCACGTTTCTGGCCTGTAGCATCTTTTAATTCTTTTTTCAGTTCAACAGAATCTTTCTCAAGATCAATTGCCTCAAGAAGCTCTTTGATGGATTCTGCACCCATACCTACACGGAAATCATATCCATAAGCCTCACGTGCATCCTGATATTCTCTCTCTGTAAGTACCTGTTTGTACTGGAGTCCGGAATTAGCCGGATCCAGTACGATATAGTTAGCAAAGTAAAGAACTTTCTCCAGAGTTCTCGGAGAAATGTCAAGGATCAGTCCCATACGGGACGGAATTCCTTTGAAATACCAGATGTGGGATACCGGAGCAGCCAGCTCGATATGTCCCATACGCTCTCTACGTACAGAGGATTTGGTAACTTCTACACCACATCTGTCGCAGACAACACCTTTATAGCGAATCTTTTTGTACTTTCCACAGTGGCACTCCCAGTCCTTGCTCGGTCCAAAGATTCTTTCACAGAAAAGTCCGTCTTTCTCCGGCTTTAAGGTACGGTAGTTGATGGTCTCAGGTTTTAAAACCTCGCCTCTTGACCACTCTCTGATTTTCTCAGGGGACGCCAGTCCGATTTTGATGGCATCGAAAGTCATTGGCTGATATGTTTCATTGGCGTTAGTTGTTTCTGCCATGTATTCTTTCCCCTTTCTTACTCTTCGTCATTGTCTTCAAGAGCCTCATCCAGCTCAATGAAGTCATCCTCATCTTCATCCTCGTCAATGTCAACGAGTTCTTCTCCGTCAAACTCCTGCTTTGTATAGCCATGTTTGCCGTAGTCTTCTTCTCTGTCATGATGTCTTCTGGAATCTCCCTCGATGACAGAACGAAGGTCTGTGTCACCGTAATCTACAGATTCAAGAAGATGTACTTCTGTATTGTCATCCTTGAGTACCTTCACATCCAGACCAAGAGACTGAAGTTCTTTTAAGAGAACCTTGAAGGATTCCGGAATACCCGGCTCAGGAATATTGTCACCCTTGATGATTGCTTCGTATGTCTTAACACGACCAACAACATCATCGGATTTTACTGTCAGGATTTCCTGCAGTGTGTAGGATGCACCGTATGCTTCCAGTGCCCAAACCTCCATCTCACCAAAACGCTGTCCACCGAACTGTGCTTTACCACCCAGTGGCTGCTGTGTTACCAGAGAGTAAGGACCTGTAGAACGTGCATGGATCTTATCATCAACCAGATGGTGCAGTTTCAGATAGTGCATGTGACCAATTGTTACAGGACTGTCGAAATACTCTCCTGTACGGCCGTCACGCAGACGCACTTTACCGTCTCTGGAAATCGGAACACCCTTCCACAGTGCTCTGTGGGCTTTGTTCTCATCCAGATACTGCATTACATCCGGTGCTAAAATGTCTTTGTATTTCTCGCGGAACTCTTCAAAGTCTTCTGTGTTTACATAATCGTTTGCAAGTTCCAGTGTATCCTGGATATCATGCTCGTTTGCACCCTGGAAAATAGGAGTTGCAACGTTGAATCCAAGTGCTTTCGCAGCAAGGCTTAAGTGAATCTCCAGGACCTGTCCGATATTCATTCGGGAAGGCACACCCAGAGGATTCAGCACGATATCAAGAGGACGTCCGTTCGGAAGGAATGGCATATCTTCAACAGGAAGTACACGGGAAACAACACCCTTGTTACCATGACGTCCGGCCATCTTATCACCAACGGAAATCTTTCTCTTCTGTGCGATATAGATACGTACGGACTGGTTAACACCAGGTGACATCTCATCGCCGTTCTCTCTTGTAAATACCTTGGCATCTACGATAATACCGTATTCACCGTGAGGTACTTTCAGAGAAGTATCACGTACTTCACGTGCTTTCTCACCAAAGATTGCACGAAGAAGTCTCTCTTCTGCAGTAAGCTCTGTCTCGCCCTTAGGAGTAACTTTACCAACAAGGATATCGCCGGCACGTACTTCAGCACCGATGCGGATAATACCACGCTCATCCAGATCTTTCAGTGCATCGTCGCCCACGCCAGGAACATCACGTGTGATCTCTTCCGGTCCCAGTTTGGTATCACGGGCTTCGCATTCATATTCTTCAATATGAACAGATGTATAAACATCGTCCATAACAAGTCTTTCACTGAGGAGTACCGCATCCTCGTAGTTATAACCTTCCCATGTCATGAATCCGATCAGCGGGTTCTTACCAAGAGCAAGTTCTCCGTTTGCTGTGGAAGGACCATCTGCGATAACCTGTCCTGCCTCTACGTGCTCACCCTGAAATACGATTGGTTTCTGGTTATAACAGTTACTCTGGTTACTTCTCAGATATTTAGTCAGATGGTAATCATCTTTTGTACCATCATCATTCTTAATGCTGATATCTGTAGATGTGGAACGAAGTACAGTACCAGATTTCTTTGCAACTACGCAGACACCGGAGTCAACTGCTGTCTTCACTTCCATACCAGTACCAACTACCGGAGCCTCTGTTGTCAGAAGCGGCACAGCCTGACGCTGCATGTTTGATCCCATCAGCGCACGGTTGGCATCGTCGTTCTGCAGGAACGGGATCAGGGCAGTAGCGACGGAGAATACCATACGAGGAGATACGTCCATGTAATCAAACATATGACGCTCATACTCCTGAGTCTCTTCACGGAAACGACCGGATACATTCTTATGAATGAAATGTCCTTCTTCGTCCAGAGGCTCATTCGCCTGTGCTACATGGTAATTATCCTCTTCATCAGCAGTCATATATACAACCTCATCTGTTACACGAGGATTCTTAGGATCTGCTTTGTCGATCTTGCGGTATGGTGCTTCAATAAATCCGTACTGATTGATTCTTGCATAAGATGCAAGAGAGTTGATCAGACCGATGTTAGGACCTTCAGGTGTCTCGACAGGGCACATTCTTCCGTAATGGGAGTAATGGACATCTCGAACCTCGAATCCGGCTCTGTCTCGTGACAGACCGCCAGGTCCCAGGGCGGAAAGACGTCTCTTGTGTGTCAGCTCACCAAGAGGGTTGTTCTGATCCATAAACTGTGACAGCTGGGAAGAACCGAAGAACTCTTTCACTGCTGCAGTTACAGGTTTAATATTGATCAGGGACTGTGGAGAAATATTCTCTGTATCCTGAGTTGTCATTCTCTCACGAACCACACGTTCCAGTCTGGAAAGACCGATTCTGTACTGGTTCTGAAGCAGCTCACCTACCGCACGTATACGACGGTTGCCCAGGTGGTCGATATCATCGGCATTGCCAAGGCCATATTCCAGATGCATATTGTAGTTAATAGAAGCAAAGATGTCTTCTTTTGTGATATGCTTCGGAATCAGATCATGGATATCTCTGTGGATTGCTGCAATCCTGTCTTCTAATGTATCATTTTCTTCCAGAATGTTTTCGAGAACAGGGTAGTATACTGCTTCTGTAACACCGATGCTCTTTGGATCTTCGATTTCCGGAAGATAGTGGCGGATATCAACCATTAAGTTAGAAAGAACCTTGATTCTGCGGTCTTCCTCGCCAAGGATCCATACATATGGAACAGCGCTGTTCTGGATGGTATTTGCCATTTCTTTTGTCACAACAGTTCCTTCTTCTGCCAGGATTTCGCCTGTAGAAGCATCAACAACATCCTCAGCCAGTCTGTGACCAACGATTCTTCTGTTGAGGTGGAGCTTCTTGTTAAATTTATAACGTCCAACTTTCGCAAGGTCATATCTTCTCGGATCAAAGAACATTGCATTGATAAGGCTCTCCGCACTCTCAACTGCAAGCGGCTCACCCGGACGGATTTTCTTGTATAATTCAAGAAGACCTTCCTGATAGTTGGTGGATGTATCCTTTGTAAAACTTGCAAGGATCTTTGGCTCTTCACCGAAGAGATCAATAATCTCTGCATTGCTTCCTACACCAAGTGCTCGGATCAGAACAGTGATCGGAACCTTTCTTGTTCTGTCAACACGTACATAGAAAACATCATTAGAGTCTGTCTCATATTCCAGCCATGCACCTCTGTTCGGGATAACAGTACTGGAGAACAGTCTCTTACCAAGTTTATCATGCGCTATTGCGTAATAGATTCCAGGGGAACGTACTAACTGGCTGACAATTACTCGCTCTGCACCATTGATGACAAAGGTACCTGTAACAGTCATGATCGGTAAATCTCCCATGAAAATCTCGTGTTCGTTGATTTCCTCTGTTTCTTTGTTAATCAGTCTCACTCGAACCTTCAAAGGTGCGGCGTAAGTTGCGTCACGTTCTTTACACTGTTCGATAGTATATTTCGCATCCTTCTCGTCAAATGTAAAGTCGATGAATTCCAGGCTGAGCTTTCCGCTGTAGTCCGCGATTGGAGAAATATCATCAAAGACTTCCCTAAGTCCTTCATCAAGAAACCATTTATAAGAATCCCTCTGGACTTCGATCAGGTTTGGCATTTCCAGGACTTCTTCTTGTCTCTGGTAGCTCATACGCATGCTTTTTCCAGTTTTTACAGAACGAATTCTGTTTTTTTCCATTGACGTTTCACCCTGATTTGGGAACTGATAAATTCCGCCGCATATCCTCTGTTGCTGCGGAAGGAATTTCCGTCTGCCGAAATCCCCTTTGATCCGGCAATGCGCAGACCTGATTTTTTATTGGAACCACAGACATTCCCCTGCACAGAAGAATGATTGCTTCTTATATTGAGTTCAATTCCATTGATCGCATTTTCAGAAACAAAATTATCCGCTACCATTGCTGACTCACATCTCTGCAGAAGAATTCCTCTTGCCTTATTTTTAAAACTGTAATTACCATCAACCACACTCTTATCAATACATTTTACAAGTATGCCATTTGCCGCACTGGTACTGACTCTGTTGTGTTCAATACGGCTTCCTGCTGCAAGCCCTGAAGCCAGAATCCCATCTTTCATAAATCCGGAGACTGTATTTCCGTAAATCCGGCAGATTTTCTGTGAAGCCTCTGTTCCGACTGCATAAATCCCATATCCGTTTCCTCCGGAAAGATTGTTATAGGAAACTCTGATATTGCTTCCCTTGGCAACACTGATCCCCATATTGTTGTAGGTATGACTATCAGAAAGTCTGACTGTGTTCCCCCTGCATGAACAGTCTTCTGCAAGGGAAAATTTAATTCCGTCGCAATTTCCGCTGATCGTATTATTTCTGGCTGTAACTCCGCGAATAATATATCTTCCCGCCGGAATTCCATTGGTCGTCGGATTTGCTGTATTCTCAGGATCATCATCTTCAGAAGGAATAGTTTCTCCTGCTGAGCCCAGAGATACCTCGCCTGTGATCCAGATTCCATATCCATTCCATTGTTTGCCATCTATTACGGTTGGTTCCAGAACTGTGATCTGATTATCAGCGATCAGAATATTCTCTGCGTACTGATTTCCCTCCGGAGATACTTCCTGACCGCTGACAGTATGTGCATTTCTGGTATAAACAGAACGCACATAAACACCACCGCCCACATTTGTCATGGTATTTCCCGTCACAACCGTATCCTGATAATTCAGGCACCATATTGCTCTCTTTTTCAGATTATTAAACCGGTTGTTACTGATCGTGATATTTTTATACGGTTTATCAAACATCATGCTGTGGCTTCCAATGCCGGCAAATACATCTTCAAAGATATTATCCTTTATCACAATGTTCTCACAGACACTTCCGTCATATGGAAGATATCCTGGGAAAATTCTCGGCATACAGGCATCCAGCTGGATACATTCCTGTCCGCCGCCTGTAAACTCTTTCCAGTAGCCCCTGAACGTACATCCTGTAATTTCCGCATTCTTCACTCCTGCAAGTTCCAGAAAATGCGATTTAAGGTTATTGAGAAATGTAACATTCTTCACTGTAACATTCGTAGCATGACCGATCCTAAAACCTACAAACCCTCCAGGTCCTCCCTTGTCTTCCACACATTCATAGTTTGAATCCCAGGTTCCGCCATCGATAGTTATATTACGGTATCCCTCGTATCCGACTGCAGATTTCTTTGTATCGCCAAGACGGAGCAGGATTTCTTTTCGCGGTGAAGTCTTTGTTATCGTGGCACCCTCTGCATATAGATAGATATTGCTGTACATATGCAAAGTTCCCGTAAGTGTATAATTTCCGGGCGGCACGATAACTTTGCACTGCTTTTCATCCGTTGCCTTGTCCCTGGCCTGTGCCAGCAGTGTATTTAACTTTACAGTAATATCCTCTCCATCCTGCACATTCAGCACAAGTTCCTGCATATTTTCGCGGAACTGATCCACATCCTCCGCTGAAAAAGTTTCAACGTCTCCATCACTGAAACCGTCGTCATCCCCAAATTCATTCTCTTCAGTTTTCTCTGCCGACTGTGCAGCCGGTATTGACACATCTCCAAAAGTCTCTGAATCTTCTGATGAATCTTCAAACATCTGTCCTTCTTCCAGTTCAGCCGCCTGTACTTTTACACCTGCATATGGAGTCAGGCAAAGCTGGGCTGCAATGATGATACCAAATATGACTGCCGTTTTTCTTTTCATCATAGTCTGTAATCCTCCGGCTCTGTAAAAAAAGCAGGAATACCAGTGGCATTCCTGCTTGCAAATCTTCTATATATAATAGGAAGATAATTATTTAAGGTTAACCTTAGCGCCTTCAGCTTCAAGTTTTGTTTTGATATCTTCAGCTTCTGCTTTGGATGCGCCTTCTTTAACAACCTTAGGAGCTCCGTCAACCATTTCTTTAGCTTCTTTAAGACCTAAGCCAGTTACTTCACGAACAACTTTGATAACTTTAACTTTGTTTGGTCCAACTTCTGCAAGTTCTACATCGAACTCATCTTTCTCTTCTGCTGCTTCTGCTGCTCCAGCTGCTGCTACTACAACACCTGCTGCTGCGGATACACCAAACTCTTCTTCACAAGCTTTTACTAAGTCGTTTAATTCTAATACAGATAATTCTTTGATTGCTGCAATAAATTCTTCTGTTGTTAATTTTGCCATTTTAAATTCCCTCCATATAATATTATTTAATTCGGTAACTCTTCAGCATCCTCGTGGATGGTGATTTTCGAATAGTTACTAGATTCGTTTTATGCCTCTGGCATCAAAAATTATTCAGCTGCTGCTTCAGAGCCGTTTTTCTCAGCGATCTGATTAAGCACACGAGCGAAGTTTGTAATCGGAGACTGGATGCTTCCAAGCAGTTTGCCAAGAAGTTCTTCTCTGGACGGGATTCCAGCCAGTGCCTGAATACCTGCCTGATCGTTGTAGTTTCCTTCAACGATACCTGCAACTAATTCTAAAGCCGGTACTTTCTTTGCGAATTTATCAAGGATTCTTGCAGGAGCAGTTGCGTCTGTAGCAGAAATTGCTATAGCGTTTGTTCCATGTAAGTGCTGGATAAGTTCTTCGCACTGAGTACCTTCGAATGCACGATGCATCATTGTGTTTTTGTATACTTTGTATACAACACCAGCTTCTCTTAATTCCTTACGTAAAGCAGTATCCTGTTCAACTGTAAGACCGCTGTAGTTAACAAGTACTACAGATTCTGCATCTTTCACGTTGTTGATAATTTCGTCTACGATTGGTTGTTTAAGTTCTACTTTTGCCATGAAATGGTACACCTCCTTATAGATTTTGTATACCGCTGCAAATGAGTAAATAAAAAGCCTTACTGTCTGGCAGTAGGGCTTGCGTAATCTTACATAAAAATATAAAGAATACTTAGTCCTCGGTAGGCGTTTACAACTTATGCCTTGCGGCACCTACTGTCTTCGGCAGCGTTCTGGTATAAGATAGCATATGAGATTTGGGTTGTCAAGAGGTTTTTTCGGTTTTTTGTTGATTTTTTCATTAAGGGACGCGTAAGCAGGATTCTCTTTTGGGGTTCAGTTTCGGGAGCAGGAACTCTAAGGCCTGCAAAATCTGCTAAGTGCATGAAAAAAGAAGGCAAAACTCGCCTGCGGCTCAGACAGTTGCCTTCTTTTTTCATAACGCAGATTCCGCAGGCCTAAGAGTTACTACACTCCCTGCAAGATTCACCCCAAAAGAGAATCCTGCTTACGCTGGTAGTTGGAAAATTGTCGTTACTGTTCACACACCGAGACATACAAGCCAAAATTCCATTGCCGCAGGCAATCTGGAATGAATTTTGGCTACGTTACTGTGAACGGAGTAAACAGTAACAAATTGTCAGTATATCATAAAACAAATTTCTGCTATATTGATGCAGGTGGTTTCTTCATATGCGCAGTATAGGTATGAGATGTAACAAATCACGTTGTTCTTACATTGTTCCGAATATACGGTCTCCGGCATCTCCAAGGCCTGGGCAGATGTAGGCGTGATCGTTTAATTCACGATCAAGATGTCCACAGTAAATCTGAACATCCGGATGTGCTTCATGGAGACGTCTGAGTCCTTCAGGGGCTGCGATGATGCACATGAATTTAATGTTTTTTCCGCCCTGTTTTTTGACAAAGTCAACGGCTGCTTCTGCGGAGCCACCGGTTGCGAGCATTGGATCTACGATCACTGAAATTCGCTCATCAATTGCTTCCGGGAGTTTGCAGTAGTATTCGTGTGGTTCATGGGTTACAGGATCACGATAGAGTCCTACATGGCCTACTTTTGCAGATGGCACAAGTGTGAGAATACTGTTTACCATTCCAAGGCCTGCGCGGAGCACAGGGATAACCGCCAGCTTCTTTCCTGAGATCATTGGTGTCATGCAGGTTTCAATAGGGGTTTCTACTTCTACATTTTCTACAGGAAGATCCCGGAGAGCTTCGTATCCCATGAGGATTCCAATCTCTTCTACTAATTTACGGAATTCATTTGTTCCTGTGTTTTTGTTTCTCAGCATGGATATTTTATGCTGGATCAGCGGATGGTTCATAATATAAACGTTTTCCATTATCTTAATTCCTCGCTTAGTTGAATATTTGTTACTTTTTATAAATTCTACATCTGCTTACGTACAATGCGGTATTCGTCACCCATCTTGAAGTATGGACACTGATTGAAGTTTCCGGTGATGAACTTCACCATTTCATCTTCGTCAAGATTTACTTCACAGGTGTAGCATTCATAGTCGTCATCATAACTGTAGTTTACACAATATTCGCAGTTTACTGCATCGGACATTATTTACTCCTCCCTTTGTTTCCGGCATATTTCATTTCTATCCGGTATTTCCTTTTGGATTTTTTCTGTTGCCTTTGTACCTGTGCAAAGTTTGCTGTTTCTGATATACTATGGTGTTGGGATCAAAAGATATTTCTTCCCTGACCTATTGCTTATAGCAATTCCATAAAATAACTATGAGGTTACATTTATGACATTATATCATATATCCGCAAAAAAATTAATAACACGCTGTACTTTTTCAATGCTCGCAGCATCTCTTATATTATGTCCAGCTGTTTTTTCCGGATGTTCGGCAAAAACGGAAAATGTCAAAAATACGGATGCCGGTTCCCAGGAGCCCATCTCTGCCACTGCGATCAAACTGAATACTGCAGTTACGGTCACTATCTATGATTCTCAGGACAGAGAGTTGCTTACAGAATGCATGAATCTTTGTGACAAGTATGAGAAAATATTCAGCCGCACCGCAGATGACAGTGAATTATATCAGTTAAACCATCGGGAACTTACACCTGTGAAGGGGACAGAGGATACTTATCAGGTGTCGGCTTCTTTGGCGGAACTGGTTTCTAAGGGACTTGATTATTCTGTATTATCTGAGGGTGCATTTGATATTGCTATTGAACCGCTGACTTCTCTGTGGGATTTTACTGCTGAAAATCCAAAAGTGCCCAAGGACAGTCTGATCCAAGCAGCACTGCCCAAATGTAATTATCACAATATCTCTGTTGATACAGATAAAAATGAGATTACATTAAAGACAGACGATACTGCAATCGAACTCGGTGCCATTGCCAAGGGTTATATCGCAGACCGCCTGAAGGATTATCTGGTTTCTCAGGATGTAAAAAGTGCGATCATCAATCTTGGCGGAAATGTTCTCTGTATTGGCGAAAAAACAGACAATTCTGCTTTTAAGATCGGGATCCAGAAACCATTTGCAGACCGAAGCGAAACTATTGCTGTTATGGACATCAGGGATAAGTCAGTGGTTTCCTCAGGAATTTATGAGAGATGCTTTGAACAGGATGGCACTTTGTATCATCACCTGCTCAATCCTAAAACCGGCTATCCTTATGATAACGGGCTGATTGCAGTTACCATTATTTCCGATCAGTCTGTGGACGGGGATGCGCTGAGCACGACCTGCTTTGCTCTTGGTCTGGAGGATGGCATGAAACTGGCCGAGTCTCTGGACGATGTACAGGCATTTTTCGTAACTTCTGATTATGAGATTCACTATACCAGAGATTTCCAGAAAAAAATCAAAGTTACGGAAACAGAATAAATCTGTCTCTGATGACTTAAATTGAAAAAACAGAAATATAAATCAACGATTATTAACTGGCGTTTTGACTTAATCAATAGATTTTGATTTTCAAGTCATACAATCCACACTAATTTCTTGACCTAATTTGCAATTTGTAAATTTCCAGTCAAATATTTTTGCTTGTTCGCTTGACTTAATTTGTTATTCTATAAAATCTCAGTCAACATACTGCTAATTATTTCATGACTTGTATGAAACTTTTTTTGATTTAAGTCAGTATTGCACAGATGACAAAAATCCCCTGCTTATTGCTTTTCGCAACCTCCGCAGGGGACTTATCCGATTCAGTTAAACTTATCACTCAGCCTGACAGTTCTTCTGACGATTATTCATTTTTAGGATAATAAGCGGGAATCCTCGGCAATTCAATTACCGAGCCTGCAAATAAAAAGTCAAGGCTAAATTGAAAGAATATTGAAAAATTTATACAGGTTGAAAATTGGGTATCAAAATTAGACCACCACGCCAGTGCTGGTCTGAAAATTTTGGTGGATAATTAAGACTCTGGAAGAGATGCGAGATATTCTTTCACTCGTCCGTAGTAGATTCTTAGAAACTTGTTGGCACCTGCAGTCATATAGACATAGTAAGGCTTGCCTTGAGCACGTTTCTTATCTAAGAACTGATAAACAGGATCATCTTGAGGATGCGTTTTAATTAGGACATCCATTACCTGAAATAAAGTCTTTCTTAGATCAGCGGAACCTCGTTTTGAGGTAGGA
>PPYF01303908.1_pt1 | contig 45586 bp, 40 predicted proteins | sample 1559871 | NCBI WGS metagenome assembly PPYF01 (sample SAMN08240021, study PRJNA423297) | Human gut metagenome, whole genome shotgun sequencing project.
CGTATTGTCAAGGGGCTTGACGTAGTATGGGCGCATTTCTGCCCGTCAAAACCGTGCTTGCCCTTGTCAACTGATGGTAAATTCCATGAAAGGAGTTTTCTTCATGCTGGATATTTTCGACATTCTGGGGCCCGTGATGATCGGCCCGTCCAGCTCCCATACGGCGGGCGCGGCCCGGATCGGCTCCATGGCCCGCTCCCTGCTGGGTGCGCCGCCGGTAAGGGCCGCCATCCACCTGTACGGCTCTTTTGCCGAGACGGGCGCGGGCCACGGCACAGACCGTGCGCTGGTGGGCGGTCTGCTGGACATGAAGCCCGACGATCCCCGGCTCCCCTTTGCCTTCGACGAAGCGAAAAAGGCCGGCCTCACCTACACCATCGACGAGATCAGCCTGCGGGACGCCCATCCCAACACCGCCGTCATCGAGGCGTGGGCCGCCGACGGCAAGACGCTGGTGATGCAGGCGTCGTCGCTGGGCGGCGGGCGCATCATGGTCAATAAGCTGGACGGCATCGACGTGAACTTTACCGGTATGTACAACACGCTGGTCATCCGCAACGAGGACGCCAGCGGCACGGTGGCGGCAGTGACCTCCATCCTCAGCCAGCTGCGGGTCAACGTGGCCAACATGAGCCTGTACCGCCATAAGCGGGGCGGCGATGCCCTGATGGTCATTGAGACGGATCAGCACCTCAAGCCCAATCAGGTGGCGTTCCTGTCGGAGCTGCCGGGCATTCTTTCCATGACCTACTACGACAAGGAGGAGGATGAAGATGTCTCTGGATTCGATGAAGGAGATCTTTGACCGCATGGAGCAGGAGGGCAAGCCCTTCTGGGAGATCGTGCTGGAGGCCGACATGGAGGACAGGCAGGTGACGCGCAACCAGTCCATGGCCAAGATGCTGCTGACGTGGCAGGCCATGGAGGATGCCGCCGACAACTACACCGGACGCCGCCGCAGCGTCAGCGGCCTTGTGGGCGGAGACGGCATGAAGATGCGGCAGTACTGCTTCCGCGGCGAGGCCATGTCCGGCGGCTACGTCAGCGAGGTCATCGCCGAGGCGCTGTCCATGGCGGAGTCCAACGCCTGCATGTGCCGGATCGTGGCGGCCCCCACAGCAGGTGCCTGCGGCGTGATGCCGGCAGTGCTGCTGCCCCTGTGCAAATACGAGGAGCTGAGCCAGCATCAGATCCTGGAGGCCCTGTACGTCGCCAGCGGTATCGGCGCCGTCATCGCCTACCGGGCCTGCATCGCCGGTGCGTCCGGCGGCTGTCAGGCGGAGATCGGCACGGCGTCGGCCATGGCGGCCGGCGCGCTGGTGGCCCTGCGGGGCGGTACCGGCGAGCAGATCGGCCACGCTGTGGCCATGGCGCTGAAGAACCTGATGGGCCTGATCTGCGACCCCGTGGCGGGTCTGGTGGAGGTGCCCTGCGTGAAGCGGAACGTCATCGGCGCCGTCAACGCCGTCAGCGTGGCGGACATGGCCATGGCGGGCATCACCAGCCGCATCCCGGTGGACGAGGTCATCGACGCCATGGGCGAGGTGGGCCGCCGCATGCCCGTGGAGTTCCGGGAGACGGCGCTGGGCGGTCTGGCTGTCACGCCCACCGGCAAGGCCGTGAAGAAGAAAATGCGGCAGGGAAAAGGAGAGGATGCCCTATGATGCTGGATTTTGACAAGCTGGACGCGCAGGTCGTCCCCCATTTCAAGGGCGGGCAGGGGGAGTCCCATGTCCGCACGGCGGTGCAGGACGGCATGGGCCGTATCCTGACGCTGACGCTGCCCGCCGGCTCCTCCATTGGGCTGCACACCCATCAGGGAAACTGCGAGATCATCCATGTGCTGTCCGGCAGCGGCGTGTGCCATGACGACGGCGCGGACATCGCCATCTCCGCCGGTATGACCCACTACTGTCCCGAGGGACACACCCACGGCATCGACAATACCGGCACGGAGCCGCTGGTGCTGCTGGGCATCCTGCCGGACGTAAAATAAGCGCAGCGCGCCGCCCTGCCGGGGCGGCGCGTTTTCCTGCCCGCGAAAGGCGGCGAAAGAAAAGCCGTGAGAAATCAGGTTTCACGCTTGACAAAGCCCGCTGCGTATAGTATACTATCCAACGGACTGACAGTTCGGTGACATAGCCAAGTGGTAAGGCAAGGGTCTGCAAAACCCTCATTCCCCGGTTCAAATCCGGGTGTCACCTCCAACCGTGGCCCAGATTACCCTGCACGGTCTTGATGTCATCTCCCGGCGCGGATCGCGGCAACTGCGTAGGAGTGACGCAGGTCGTGAAAACGGGCGTTGGGACAACCGATGGCCGCGACGATGCGCTTGTACTCGCGGTAGACTGTCGGCTTTGTCAGGTGTGTACCAAACTCGTTGGTAAAGACCAGTCTCTCCGGATTTTGCCAGTCACTGCCCAACAGAAGCTTCTGCTGCATTTGCCATCGGCGCTGCTGCTGCAACCGGGCAAGGACAGTCTGTGCTGCGGCGATGGTACGGCTTCGGCCATTCTTCGGAGAAACAAGCTCATAGCCCTTGCTCCCCTTGTCCTGATGCAGCTGCATTTGCTTTTCCACAGAGATGATACCTGTATGAAAGTCGATGCAGTCCCACGTCAGGCCCAATACCTCGCCCTCACGCATACCGGTGAACAGTGTCAGGATAAACAGTGTTTCAAAGCGGTTTCCCTGTATAGCGGTCAGAAATGCGGAGATCTGTGTGTCATCAAAAGGCTTGATCTTCTTACGCTCTATCCGCGGCAGGATACAGGCATCGGCAGGGTTGTATCGCAGATAGCCGATCAGTACCGCTTGTTGAAGCGCTTTGTGGAGAACACCGTGGACATTCTTCACCGTTTTCGCGGAAAGACCCTCCGGATTCTGCTCGGACGGCTCTCCCATCGCGTTGTAAAATGCCTGTATCATCGGTGCGTTCAATGCCTCCAACCGCACCGCTCCCAGCGCAGGCAGAATGTGCAGCTTGATATCGGATTTGTAGATGTGTGCCGTTCTGGGTTTCACGCCGCCCAAGTAGGTCTTTGACCATATCTCCAGCCATTGGGCCAATGTCAGCTTGCACGGCGCATGATACACACCGTTATCAATATCCAGCGTTACCTGCTTCAGCTTCTGCGCCACCTCCTTCTGTGTCTTTCCGGTGATGCTGCGCTGGATCTGCTTGCCTGTGCCGGGGTCGAAGCCCTCTGTGTAGCGGCCCTGCCAGTAGGTATAGGTCTTTCCGTTCCTTGTTGTTGTGATTTTTCTGATGGAACCGGCGCCGCCGGCTCCTTTTCCTGTTTTTGTACGCGGCATATACGCTCCTTTCCGCCGCGCGGAATGTACCACCTCCATGATATATCCCGCGCGGCTGTTGTGCAAGTTTTATTTCTGTGGCGAAGAGGTTTACTTCCGCAGGAACTCCAACAAGGCATCTCTCGGAATACGAATTTGCCTACCGATACGGACGCTTCGAATCTGTCCGCTGCGGATCAGCTGGCAGGCGGTGTTGCGGCCAATGCCGAGAATGGGCATCAAATCCTCCACCCGCAGTGTCACGGGCAACTCATGCAGGTCGCGGTACTTATTCTCCACGGGCAGTACCTCCCTTCACGGACGCCAGATAGATGTCCGTCACATCGGGTCGCTCGTGTCCCAGCAGGCGTGACACGGTAAAATGGGCGTCCAGAGGCATCATGCCGCCATTGACGAGAGAAGTGTACTTTTCGGCGGCGTAGGTATGGCGCAGTCCGTGGAAGGTAATGCGTCTGTCCTGCGCTGTGGGGTCACAGATAGCGTCACGGTGGCGGAGGATGAACTGCTGCATAGCGTTAATGACCCGGTCGGTGGGAACGCCGTCCGGCACCAGCAGCTTGTGGCCGCGTTCCGTTTTCTCCAGCAGCCGTTGCAGCATCATCGTAATGCGGTCGTCCTCAATGGGAACGATACGCACCTTGCCGCCCTTGCCTTTTACGGTGAGGGCGTTTTCACGCAGCGCACGCTCCGCCGCGGCGGTGTCCATACGGAAGCACTCGTGGATACGCAGACCGGCATAGCGAGCCAGATACAGAGCGAGAATGTAGTCCTCCCTCTCCTCTGCCATGGCGCGGCCAATCAGCTTGCCGAACTCCGGGTTCGTCCATGTGCGATCCTGCTGCCCGAAGCGGCGGCGCTCCAAGGCAACGCCCATCTCCTCATTGCCCGGCAGCGTGTAGCGGGGATGGGACATCTTATCGTGGAAAAATCGGATGGCGGAGAGGTCGGCTTTGACGGTGCTGGCTGACTTGCCCTGCGCCTGCAAATAGAGGACGTAGCTCACCAAATGCTTGCCGCTGATGTTCTCCAGCTTTTGCAGATGGTAGTGGACAGCGAGGTAGGCGCAGAAACGCTTGACCGCCTCGTAGTAGCGGTCTTTCGTGCGGAAGCTGCCCTGTCGGTTGTGGCGAGCCAGCTTGTCCAACTGGGTAACGAGGGTGTGGTAAATGCCTTTTGTGGTCATATAAAGAAATCTCCTTGTAATCGTAGTTATGTTCAGATGGACGTACTTCACCCGCTGGCAAGGAGGGCCGTTTCCGGCGTATCTCCGCAAAACTGATAGACTGCCGCAGGCGGAAAGCCTTGGTATTGCGTACTTTTCGCGGCTTGCCTGTGTGTCTGTCTCTCTTTACTTGTGCCAGGTCAGTACGCTATCGTCCCAACGGCTTTTACAAAACTTCTTTTTCCTGATCTGCGCCGAATTGATTCCGGTGCTCTTTCTATTCCTGCGGTATCGCGGCGATGGCAAGTGCCGCGACAAAAACGGTAAGCAAAAACGCAGGAAGGATACCCCTGCCGTTTCGGCTTCATACGATCCTTCCTGCGTTCGCAGTATTGTTCAATTCTGGTGGCCGCCCGTTTTCGGGAGGCGCATTTTGACATACTTCGGGTTCTTAGTCAGAGCGAAAAGCTGCTGATAATGCTTTCCACCCGTGCCTGCTCTGCTCCGACCTAAATGCTTGATGCCTTAAGTACAGGCACATCATAGCACGGCGGCAAAGCGTCAAACCAGTCCGCATAATGCTCATTTCCGACTTCTTTCGTATCGCGTTCTATTGCGAAGAGCCGCATCTTTTTGAAATCTATGACGGACAGGTGGCACAGGCTGCCATTGGTAGCGTCCCGCTGGATAAGTGCAAGCTTATCGCCCTCCGGGCTGCCCACAAGTTCCGCATATGGCCAATCTACATCGGGCCACAAAGCTCCCTCTATCATATTCCGCTCTCCGCTTCGCAGATCAACGACATAGATATGGCGTTCTCCGTCCACCTCCAGCATATATGCACCTTCATCGTGCGGCACATATACCAGTCCGGGTGAAAATGGCTCCGTTCGTTCGGTGCCATGCCAGAGGGCATCAGGGTTTGTGAACGCCGTGGCCGCCGTGCTGCCAACGACGCCGGCCGCCTGCCGCTGGACGTCAACGTTCCACGTTGTAATCATGCCGAAGTCTATCGGCGATGCAGGTGTCTCTCCACGTACATACGCCGCAAGGTCTGCCTCATCCACCGCGCCGCCGGTCAGCGAATGGCAGGAAAAGATGCCTTCACCGATGTAGCTGCACCCAGTCAGTGCCGCACCGCACAGTTCATCAAGGCAGGTGAGCGGTTCCGTACCGATCGCTGCACAGTAATACCTTCCTGCATTCAAAAGGAGGTATTTACCATCACGCGTTATATGAACAGCTTTGAGGAACGGCAGTTCATCCATTACTGCGGCGGGAATCAGCTCCTGCACGCCATCCTCATACAGGTCGATGATAACGGGATATTTACCATCCAGAAGCAGGAGTAGCTTTTCGCCCGTGCCGGGTACAAATTGCAGCACCGCATATTGACCCGTCACGCTGTCGGAAAGCTCCACATAGCCGAGAGCACAGCGCCCCTCTTTATCCTCCGCCCACTCCAGATATACACCGTAAGCCGTTCCGTTGTACGAAAAGTCTCTGCGGGTGCTTTGCAGCTCGAGTTTGACCAGCTCACCGCCCTCCTGCTTATACAAATCGTAGTGACTCCCTTGTTTGTACTCGATCTCATCGGAGCAGATCGCAAATAACCCATTTGCGGCGTGACCGTTGTTGGGAACACGCACTCTTGTGACGGTGATATTTTTCCCAGCCGCGTCATCGCCTGTGAGGGGTTGATCCTCTACCGGAACGCGTTCCACATGATCCTCTGCGGAGATATGAAAGAAGGACAGGACTGCTGCACGGAACTCCTGATCCACGGCAAAGGCGACGGCGACAATGCACAGAAGGACGGCCAGCACAGCGGCAACACCCACTGTCATTTTTCTGAATCGCGGTCTCGCAGCAGCAGCATCTCCCCTATAGTGAAAAGCTTTTGCGTCCAATACAGCGGCATCATTCACCGCGCCGATGGCATCTATCAGTTGATTGCTGTTCATAACACATACTCCTCACTTACCAGACAATTATGCAGCGCCTTACGAGTCCGATGAAGCATGACCTTTACTTTACTTTGAGAATAGCCAAACTGCTCGCATATCGCGGAAATAGAATCCAGATACCAGTACCGGCAGAGAAACACACGCCGCTCTGCGGTGGGTAGATCGTTGACAAATGTGTTGATCCTCTTTTCCAGATCAGCGGCAAGGACATCCTGTTCAACGTTTTCATGGGAGGGAACGCATTCGTTTAGCTCGTCCAAAGCAGCGGCGAGCTCACCGCCTCGCTTTGCCGCGCTGCGCTTTCTCCACCGGTCGATAGAGATGCGGCGGGTCAGTTTTCCCAAAAACGCAGATAACGCGGACGGGCGGTACGGAGGCATAGTATTCCATGCGTCAAAGTATGTATCGTTGACACTCTCCTCTGCATCCTCTGCATCCGCGAGAATGTTGTAGGCAATGCCGTAACAATATTTCCCATATTTGATTGATGTCTCGGTAATGGCGTCTTCCGACCTTATCCAATAAAGATCGACTATTTTATCATCGTTCATACCTTGCTCCTTTCCTTTAAGGGAAATATCCATCATCTATCTACTCGCAAAAAACGCAGAAAGGTTACAGATATTTTAGCATACGTTGAAAAATCATTCAATTTGAAGAAAACCGTCTCTGTCAGCAAGTGTTTTGCTCGGCTTTCCGACATCTGTGCAAAATATCCCGGCATATACTAAAACGCACTATCACAAGAAGAATCTCCAATTCCTTGTAGCACAAGGGATTGGAGGTTCTTCCTCGGTATGAATGGGTATAACGCAAAAGCATCCACGGCTTTTCGGTAAGGGTGAGTCATCCGTCCACCGCGTTTTCTGAGCTAAAGGCACAGGTACATTCCGCGCGGCCACAAAATTTAGCCTTATTTTTAGCCTTATGGCTTCAAAATCTGATAATACAACTTGGCAGCATTTAACAACATGATTTCCTGCAAACCCTGTATTTCCAGCACTTCCCGCCATCAGTCAACACGACGCAAAATTGCCCTGCGGCGATTCAAATCCGGGTGTCACCTCCAAAAAGAAAAGACACGCTTCCGCTACTCCTGATAGGGGTACCTTGAAGCGTGTCCTCGGATTAGGCAGGCAGTGCAATTGTACTGTCTGCCTTTTCTGTTGTCTCTCCGCATAGAAGCATAACTGCTTCGCCAACTCCTTGATGGCCTCCCGGTCTGTGGACGCCATGCGGGTGCTGAATTTAACATCTTTTTTCATGTCGTTTCCTCCAAATCGTAGATAAAGTGGGCCCGGGCTTCTGCCCGGAATTCATGCGGAAGTCGGGCAGCGGCGTTGCCGCAGACCAGACAAACGCGATGCTGGCCACCTCCAAGGAGGTGATTTCCCTGCACCGAACACCCGCGCTCCGCTTTCGGCCACAAATGGCCACAAACGGCGTTTCTTTTTCCCTGCGGGTGTTTACTCGCCATGCCCGGCAATCTCCCGCAAATCGCCGCACAGCGCCCCAACAGGGTCAACAGGGGCGACCACAGGTACCCCCTGGGCATCGTCACTTTCGGCACGGCGCAGCTCGATGAGCCGCTTCCCGTTGCTGCGGCGCACCATACCGAAAATTCCGATTTTGCTTAGCGCGTCAAGGCTTTGCAGGATCAGGCGGGACACTTTCTTAGGCGAGATACGCTCCATACCGACAGGGTCGATTTTTTCAGACAGCTCTGTGGGAGTGCCGATAAATTTCGTACGGTCGCGCATCAGTTCAGAGACCAGATAGGTGATCCGGTCGCCCAGTAGCTCCGGCTGCGTTCTGCTGTCTGCTACCATCTCCCACACGTTTTCAACGTTGCGTTCCAGAGACAACTCCCGGTATTCAATGTCACGACCGATGCAGGAGAGCCTCGCCTTACCGCTGCCGCGCCGATCTTCCACCAGAGTAAAACTGGAATCCACCGCCCCGCTGATGGCTGTCGTACCGGAGATACGGTTGAACACATCATCGGCAGTTTCCTTTCGCAGATGATGGATCAGCAGGATGGCGATGCCGTGCTTGTCCGCCAGCCGCTTCAGCACGGACAGGTCCCGGTAGTCATTGGCGTAGGTGGCATCGTGGACGGGGCGGACCATCTGCAGCGTATCGACGAGGACCAGAACAGTATCCGGGTGAGCTACGAGGAAGCCCTCCACCTGCTCCTCCAGCCCCTGGCCGATGGGAGCGCACTCTGTACAGAAATGGACGCTGTCCGGCGCGTCCTCTGTGATCTCGAAGAGGCGGTTCTGGATGCGAAGGACGGAGTCCTCCAGGCAGAGATAGAGGGTGGTGCCCTGCTTCACGCTCATTCCCCAGACCGGTTCTCCCTTGGCCACCGTCACCGCCAGCCACAGGGCCAGCCAGGACTTGCCCACCTTGGGTGAACCCGCCAGGATATGCAGACCCTGAGAGATCAGCGTGTCCACCACAAAATTGGGCGGCTCCAGCGGACGGTCCATCAGCGTCCTACCGTCCACCGTGACCAGAGGACGGTCCATTTTGTTGCTCATAGTCAGTACCTCCAATTCAAAATATCTGAATACAAAAATCTCCCACCTCGAAAGAAGTGGGAGTAGTATTCTTTTAGAGGAGCAGTGCCCACAGGACTTTTGAGCATCCCCTTGCCCCTCTGCTTGTATTGTGGTGGAAAAGATGGTATCCTGATAAAAAGCATGGACAGATTAAAAATCAAGTAGGACAAATTATTGCAGAGGAGGGGGCCAGCGGAAATGGAGGGGAGCATCATATTCTATACCTACGGCAGCACCTTGGAGCTGAACGGGCAGCAGTTTGAGGCAGGCAGGCTGACCGAAGATCTGCTGAATCTATCACCGGATGACTACCACCCTCTGCACGAACGGATGGTGCGCATCCGTACCCTTATGGACATCTACGAGTATGTCCGCAAGAGTGAACTTTGGTGGAAACTGAATGATGAGATGGAGCAGCTCTGTCAGGAACTTCGCCGATATACTGTGTTCCGCTTGCTACCGGACGATTGCTATGACGCTTTCTTTTCGGTGATACGGGAGATCACAGGACAGTTCAGCTTGTTTCCTCCCGAGGAGCACAGCCTTTCAGAGGATGATCAGACAAAACTTCTCAGCGCCTCAGCGGAAGAATTCTTCCAGAGCGATGATGGGGACAGCGATCCTGAAATCTCCTTGGGACTGCTGGATCTGTTTCGTCGCAGAGAGGGCAGCGAGGAAAAGGGCGAGTTGTTTTATTACGAGATGTTTCGCCTCCTGGGAGCGTGCGAAGATACCTGGAGTGCCTACAAGAAATACATCGACCGCTACATGATGTATCTTCACGACATCCGTGCCTTTGTTCCTACCATCCGGAATTTCATCAAGTTTATCCTCTCCACACTCACGACCAATGGGCCGGAAAGTTATGCGGCAGCGCTCTATGGTTTCTATAACGATGATCGCACCGCAGAGAAGCTGATCGTCAACCCCATCACTTACCACGGGGACTGCTACAGGAGACACGATGAATATATGCTCTCCTATGTCCCGCGGGAGCTGCCGGACGGCTCCATGGCCATCTGTCAGGAGCATGTGACGGACAGCTTACAGGCGCTGATGAAGGCAGACTATATGCTGGCCCTGAATAGCGGACACAACATCCGCCGCTGCATCATCTGCGGGAAATACTTCATGCTGAAGAGCGGCGTCCACGCTTTGTACTGCGAAGGGGCCTGTCCCCACGCTCCTGGCTACACCTGTCGGCAATTTGGCACGGTGGAAGTTCAAAAGGAACTGGCAAAGAACAACCCCAAGGTGAAGGCCAAGCTGACTGCCTTTTCCAGGATCACGAAGGATATGCAGCGGGGAGCTATCTCTCAGGAGGATGCCAGAAGAGCCAAGGATCATGTGCGAGACCGGCTCTACGATGCGCTGCGCAGCCCGGATATCTCTGTTGAGGAGTTTTCTGAACAAATATCTACTGCGCAAGTGTATGAATATTGCCGCATCACCAGAGTGAGCAAGCCCCGAGGGCGTCCACCGAAAGCAAAGGCGGGTGGGACCCATGACCAATGAGGAATTGGTCCGCCGATATTACGGCGGTGATGAGCGCGCGCTGGAGGAGTTGTACCGCAGGAATCTCGGGCTGATCCGGCGCATCGCCCGGGAGACTGCCAGAGAGTTCAACTGTCTGCATATGGACAGGGAAAGACCGGGAGAGTTGTCCGGCTATACGAAAACGATTCTGGAGGATCTTTGCGGCGAGGGTGCGTTGGAATTTCTGACACGGGTCCAGAGCAGAGAATACGATGAGAGCCGTGCTGTGCTTGCCACCTACCTGTACCCACATCTGAAAGGCCGGATGACCCGTTGGCTGGAGCAACATATCGGAAATCTTTCTCTGAGCAAGCACGAGATGGATGCTGTCCGGCAGGCACAAAGGCTATATCATTCAGGTCAGTTCAGCATCGAAGAGATCGCGGAGAAAATGGATGTCCTTCTGGAACAGGCTGTCAAGCACATCCGTTACAACACCCATTTTGTTGGTGTCAATGATCTTATCCCTGGGAGCTATGACGGTGATCCCTTTGAGCGGCTGATGCCTGGGAATCTCTCTGTTTCTGCGGAGCAGGTCGTGTATCGAAAAGTCTGCATTGAGCTGCTGCAGGAACTATTTGATGCTCTCCCGAAGAAGGACAGGGACATCCTCGGAAAATTCTACGGCGTATTCGGATTTGAAAAAACTTCGCTGAAGGAAATCGGCATGTACCACATGATGAAGGAGTCCGCCGTGGAAAAGGCAAAGGAGCGTGCTGTCACAAAGCTGAAAAAAGCCTATCCGGGTAGCAGGCTGCAGATCTGGAGGAATGTTCATCGTATGATACGCAGACCGATCCTGCCAGCGAAGGATGACAGAGCACTGCGGCGCAGCTTCACGACTTCGACCCTACGAAATCAGGAGTCTGGAAGATCGTAGTTTCGATACAGTCTGGTGAGAATTTTGCGCAGACAGGAGACCGCAACAGTCCCCTTTAGGACATGTTTAGGAAAGATCAAGAGTCATACTCGCTTTTTTATACGTTCCGTGCTATAATGCAGAAAAACACGAAAGGCCGGCAACTATGGCTACACATATTTTAGTCGTCGATGACGAGACTGCGATCGCAGATCTGGTGGAGGTCTATCTGAAAAACGAAGGCTTCACCATCCACAAATTCTATAATGCCTCCGACGCCCTGGCTTGTGTGCGGACGACACGCTTGAATCTGGCGGTGCTGGATGTGATGCTGCCGGACATGGACGGCTTTACCCTCTGCCAGCGCATCCGGGAGGACCACCTGTTCCCCATCATCATGCTCACCGCAAAGGTGGAGGATATGGACAAGATCATGGGGCTGACCTTGGGAGCGGACGACTACATCACCAAGCCCTTCAATCCTCTGGAACTGGTGGCCCGGGTCAAGACTCAGCTGCGCCGCTACACCCGGTACAACCCCAGGGAGGGGACAGTCCAGGAGGTCACCGAATACGACTTTCGAGGCCTTCAGATCTCCAAGGCCACTCACAAGTGCGTCCTGTTCGGCGAGGAACTGGCCCTGACGCCCTTGGAATTCTCCATTCTCTGGTATCTATGTGAGCACCGGGGGAATGTGGTGTCCAGCGAGGAACTGTTTGAACATGTTTGGGGCGAGGCGTTTATGGACAGCAACAACACCGTCATGAGTCACATCGCCCGGCTACGGGAAAAGATGCACGAGCCCAGCCGAAAGCCCAAATTCATCAAGACCGTTTGGGGGGTGGGGTACACCATTGAGTAAGAAAGGAAATACCCGCAGCCGCCGGAGATCTTTGCGCATCTGGGGCGGCTACCTGCTGGTCCTCATGGCTTGGGTGGTCGCAGTGATGGCCTTGGCATTCCTGGGCTTCATCATCTGCGCCAGCATCACCTGGCAGCCCTCGCCGCTCTACGACTTCCTGAATTGGGTTCGAGACTACATCGTTCTGGTCTGCATCGTCACAGTGCTGGCGGGCTGGGTGGTCATCAGCTTCTATTTTATCTCCAAGCCCATCAAGCAGCTGGACGTGGTGGCCAATGCGGCAGAGCAATTATCCCGCCCCAGTGAGGAGCCCATCCAGCTGCCGGATTCCCTGGAGGACATCTCCATCCAGCTGAATCTGGCCCGGGAGCAGGCTCTCCGGGACGCCCGGGCAGCCCGGGAGGCAGAACAGCGGAAAAACGACCTAATCGTCTATCTGGCCCACGACCTGAAAACGCCCCTGACCAGCGTCATCGGCTACCTGACCCTCCTGCGGGATGAGCCTCAGATCTCCCCGGAGATCCGGGCCAGGTACACCGGCATCGCCCTGGAGAAGGCGGAGCGGCTGGAGGACCTCATCAACGAGTTCTTCGACATCACCCGCTTCAACCTCTCTCGCCTGGAGCTGGAGCGGCAGAGCGTGGACCTGACGCGGATGCTGGAGCAGGTCGCCAGCGAATTCCGCCCCATTTTCGCAGAATCGGGGCTGTCATGCAGCCTGGATCTGCCGCCCAAGCTGCACTATTCCTGTGACCCGGATAAGCTGGCAAGGGTCTTTGATAATCTCCTGCGCAACGCGTCTTATTATAGCCTGCCGGACAGCACGGTGGAAATTGCCGGACGGATAGAGGCCGGGAAAATCGTACTCACCTTCTCCAATGCGGGAAAGAACATCCCCCAGGAGAAATTGGACCGGATCTTTGAACAATTCTTCCGTCTGGACAGCTCCCGCGCCACCCGGACAGGTGGTGCGGGCCTTGGCTTAGCCATCGCCAAGGAGATCGTGGAGCTCCACGGCGGGACCATTCGGGCGGACAGCACCGAGGATCGGATCACCTTCACCATCTGTCTTCCGTCAGACCATTCAGAAGCGCCGTAAGAAAATCACAAGAATTTCGCAGAAAACTTGCAAGGCATCCGTTGGTAGATAGACAAGTATGAAACGCCTGGTTCTGGTACCATTTCAGTATCAGAACCAGGCGCTTTATTTTGATTAGGAGGTCTTATCCCATGAAAACCATTCTCGTTCTCTTCGGCGGATGCTCCACGGAGTACGAAGTTTCTCTCCATTCCGCCTATGCGGTGCTGTCCCACATGGACCCCGCCCGCTATACTCCTTTGGCTGTGGGCATCACACGGGAGGGGCAGTGGCTCTGCTATACCGGCGACCTCTCCCGGCTGGAGGACGGTACTTGGCAGCAGGCGGCAGACTGTATCCCCTGCACCCCGCTGGTGGAACGGGAGGCCCACGCTTTACTACTGCTGGACGGCTCCGGCCGCCGTCTCCTCTTTGACGCGGTATTCCCAGTCCTCCACGGCAAGAACGGTGAGGACGGTACGGTACAGGGACTCTTTGAACTGGCCGGGGTCCCGGTCATCGGCTGCGGGACATTGTCCAGCGCCTTGTGCATGGACAAGGACCGGGCCCACCAGCTGGCGGCCCTGGCCGGCATCCGGGTCCCCCGGAGCCACGTCTTTCATTCCAGCGATGATTTCAGCCGGATCGCCCAGGCAGCGGAGGAACTGGGATACCCGGTGTTTGTCAAGCCGGTCCGGGCCGGTTCCTCCTTCGGTATCACCAAAGTCTCCGGGCCGGAAGAGCTGCCCGCCGCCATGGAGGAGGCATTCCGCCACGACAGCGCCGTGATCCTGGAGGAGACGATCCCCGGCTTTGAGGTGGGCTGCGCGGTCATGGGCAACGAGGAACTGACCGTGGGTCTGGTGGACGAGATTGCGCTGTCGGAGGGCTTTTTCAACTATGAGGAGAAGTACACCTTAAAGACCTCCGCCATCCACTGTCCCGCCCGCATCCCGCCGGAGAAGGCGGCAGAGATCCAGGCAGCGGCAAAAACCATTTACCGTGCCCTGGACTGCCGGGTATTCGCCCGGGTGGATCTGTTCCTCACCCCGGATGGGGAGATCGTCTTCAATGAGGTCAACACCATCCCCGGCTTCACCGCCCACAGCCGCTACCCCAGCATGATGCAGGGCATCGGCATTTCCTTTGGGGAGCTGGTGACCCGCCTGATCGAGTTGGGGGTGGTGGGATGAGAACCGTGTCGATTCCCCGGGAGCAGATTTTTCAGGGGCCGCTGGTCCTGGTCAACCGGGCGCATCCCCTGCATGAAAAAGAGCGATCTGCGCTGACCTCGGTGGACCCGCACCACCCCGACATTCTTCTTGAAAGCCGGGCACGGCAGCTACTGTCTGCCTGTATCCAAAAGGCGGGGGGACAGCGGGAGATCGTGCCGGTGTCCGGCTGGCGGAGCCAGCAGGAACAGCAGCGGATCTGGGACGACTCCATGGCGGAGCATGGGGAGACATTTACCCGCCAGTATGTGGCCCTTCCAGGATGCAGTGAGCATCAGACCGGCCTCGCCATCGACCTGGGAAAGGCTGCCGGATACATCGACTTCATCCGGCCTGCCTTTCCCTATGACGGCGTCTGCGGAAGATTTAGGCGTCTGGCGGCCCGGTACGGCTTTATCGAACGCTACCAGCGGGGCAAGGAGGAAGTCACCGGGATCTCGGCTGAGCCGTGGCACTTCCGCTATGTGGGGGCGCCCCACGCCCAGCTGATGGAAACCAACGGGCTGTGTCTGGAGGAGTACCGGGACTTTTTGCGGCAGGGTCCCCGGAGCGTCGCTCTGGAAAACGGCCGCATGGCCCAGGTGTTCTATGTGCCCGCCGCCGGAGCCGTCACAGAGGTGGAAGTGCCGGAGGGCTGCTGCCAGATATCCGGCGACAATGTGGAGGGATTTATCCTGACATGGTGGGGGGATACCCATGAGAACGGCTAAGAAAACCGTCCCGACTTTGGACCTCTTTCGTCTGGCGGCAGTCCTGCTGGTGGTGATGAACCACACCTCGCCCCTGGCGGATGTGTCTGCCATGGCTGATTTCTGGCTTACCCGGGTACTGGCCCGGGTGGCAGTCCCATTCTTTCTGATGACCACTGGGTACTTTCTGAGCCGGAATCACTGGGCTGGTGTGGGGCGGCAGCTGAAAAAGCTCTGCCTGCTCTACGGCGTCTGCATCCTTTTGTATCTGCCAGTGAATCTCTATGCCGGCAGCTTCACCGGTCCGGCGGATGTTTTGCGGAAACTGCTGGTGGACGGCACCTTCTACCACCTGTGGTATTTCCCGGCGACCATTCTGGGCATCGTCATCGCCCGGTGGCTCAGCCGGCTGGGCCTGCGGGTGGCTCTGCCTGTGGCGGCGCTACTCTATCTCATCGGTCTGGGCGGGGACAGTTACTATGGACTGGTTTCCCAGATCCCACTGCTTCGGACCCTTTACGACGGCATTTTTACACTGTGCGGCTATACCCGCAATGGCCTGTTCTTCGCGCCACTGTTCCTTCTGCTTGGGGCCGCCGGAAGGCGGTGGAACCAAAAGCTGTCTCTGGCGGGCTTCTTCCTCTCTCTGGCAGCCATGAGCGCCGAGGGGCTGTGGCTCCATCGCATGGATGTCCAGCGCCACGACAGCATGTACCTCGCCCTCCCCCTGTGCATAGTATGCCTTTTTTCTCTGCTGCTGGGCGGAAACAAGGGCGAGTCCAGGAAAGTCCGGGAATTTTCCACAGCCATGTATGTGCTCCATCCCCTCTGCATCGTACTGGTCCGGGGAGCGGCAAAGCTACTGGGACTGGGAGAAATGCTCATTGAAAACAGTGTTCTCCATTTTATTGTGGTGCTGGCGCTCAGTGCGCTGCTCTCCGCCCTTTGCCTGCTGAGGCTTCAAAAGAAGCCCAGCCCCACCGCTCGGGCCTGGCGGGAGGTGGATCTGGCGGCCCTTGGGCACAACGCCCAGGTGCTGCGGAACACATTGGCCCCGGGGACAGAGCTGATGGCGGTGGTAAAGGCGGAGGCCTACGGTCACGGCGGGGCAGTGACCGCCCGCACCTTACAGCGAGCGGGCGTCCGGGCCTTTGCCGTGGCCTGCCTGGCCGAGGGGATTGCTCTGCGAAAGGCGGGAATCCGGGGGATGATCTTGATCTTAGGTTATACCTCCCCGGAGGAAGCTCCGCTCTTGACACGATGGCATCTGACCCAGACGGTGGCGGATATTGACCACGGGCGGGCCTTGGCAGCCAGAGGGCGGCGTGTCCATGTCCATCTGGCCCTGGACACGGGGATGCACCGGCTGGGCATCCTGGCGGAAAACCGGAAGGAGATCCTGGAGGCATTCCGGCTTCCAAACCTGGTAGTGGACGGTGTCTTTTCTCATCTATACGTCTCGGACAGCCTGGAAGCCGAAGATGTTGCCTACACCCAAGAGCAGCTGACCTTGTTCTATGATACGGTGGCCTGGCTCCGAACTGCCGGATATGATCCCGGCAAAGTTCATATCCAGTCCAGCTATGGACTTTGGAACCTCCCAGCTCAGCCCTGTGACTATGTCCGGGCTGGAATCGCACTCTATGGAGTTCGAAGCGATGATGCGCCTGTTCAGCGAAGCCTTGACCTGCGGCCGGTTCTGTCTCTCCGGGCCAGAGTGGCCAGTATCCGCACTGTGCAAGCCGGAGAGAGCGCCGGGTACGGGCGGGTCTTTCAGGCAGAGCAAGAAACCAAACTGGCGGTGGTCACCATCGGCTACGCGGACGGTCTGCCCCGGGATCTGCCTCAGCGGGGCGGCCAGATGCTGATTCAGGGCCGGCGTTGTCCTATGGTGGGGCGGATGTGCATGGACCAGTTGCTGGTGGACGTCAGCGATCTTTCGGAGGTCGCTCCTGACGATACAGTGACTATTATCGGCCGGGATGGCGGTCAGGTGATTCGGGCAGAGGAACTGGCTGCATGCTGTGGGACGATTACCAACGAACTGCTCTCCCGGTTAGGCATGCGGTTACCCATTGTTTCTGGTTAAAGAGCGGTAGGGAATTTTACAAAGATTCCGGTTCGGATTTCAACATGAATATACCTTTAAACAGGAATAGCCACCAACCACGATGAAATGGTTGATGGCTATTCCCGTTTGGTCGACACCAAGAGATTCTCTCAATCGGTTTAATCTGGTGTTTTCAAGATGTCCTTATGAGGAGTCGCCCTTCGGCGTGTCTTTTCTTTTTGGAGGTGACACTTCTGCTTTGTAAAAGCGCCCGCCCTTCGTTTCGGGCGGTATTCTTTTTTCCGGAGAAACCGCGTACCGTCTCACCTCACATACGCCGTATGACCTCGCCCAGCCAGCGGCACAGAGTATCCCCTGTCCGGTTGGCGATCTCCACCACCCGGGCATGGCTGTGCTTCACCGTCTGGATCCCCGTGGCCATGTTGGTGATGCAGCTGACCGCCAGCACCTTCATGCCCAGATAGCTGCACACCATGGCGTCCGGCACGGTGCTCATGCCCACGGCGTCGGCGCCCATGGCCGCAAAGGCCCGTATCTCCGCCGCCGTCTCGTAGCACGGCCCCATGAACCCCAGATAGACACCCTCCCGGTAGGCGATGCCCAGCTCATCGGCGGTCTGTCCGGCCAGCGCCCGCAGGCCGGGGTCGAACACCTCGGTCATGTCCGGGAAACGCGGCCCGAACCGCTCATCGTTGGGCCCGATCAGGGGATTCGTGCCCATCATATTGATGAAATCGGTAAGGAGCATCAGCGTACCCGGTGCGAAGCTGCGGTTCACGCCCCCGGCGGCGTTGGTCAGGATCACCTGCTCCACCCCCAGCAGCTTCAGGGTATAAAAGGGGTAGCAGACCTCCTTCATGGTATAGCCCTCGTAGAAGTGAAAGCGCCCCTCCAGCGCATACACCTCCCGCTGTCCCAGCCGCCCCGTCAGCAGCGCGCCCCTGTGCCCCGCCACCGTGGACACCGGGAAATGGGGGATGTCCCGGTAGGGCAGCTCCTCCGTCTCCGTGAAGGCGGCGGTGAGATTGCCCAGTCCGGAGCCCAGCACCACCGCGATCTTCGGCCGCGCCGCGGTGTGCGAGCGGATATAGTCCGCGCTTTCCAGCGCCTTTTCGTACAGCTGCTCCATGGTATCGTCTCCTCCTGTTCCGGCGTCTCCGCCGTTTTCCCTGACATTGTACCACAATGCAGCGCAAAATGATACACCCGAAAGAGGGAGGTCTGTTGCGGCAGACCTCCCTCTTTTTCGTCACCACGCGAACATCACCACGTAGGCGGACTCGGCGCCCACGCCGCCGTCCTGCTCCGTCAACGGGATAACCGCGCCCTCCGTCAGCACCTCCCGGATGCTGCCGCCGGCGCTGTACAGCACATACTGCGAGCCTCCCTCCGGCAGGGCCAGCACCGACAGCTCCGCCCCCGGCAGCAGCGTATAGATGGCCGGGCCGTCCCCGTCCGTCTCCACGCTGCCGACATAGGTGAACTGCAGCTCCAGCCCGTCGGCGGTGCGGAACACCTCCGTGGTCTTGCCGCCGCTGCCCCGCTCCAGCACCTCCAAGCAGTACAACGGCTCAAAATCGCCGCCCGCCGCCGCGTAGTTCCGCACGCTCACCAGATCATTGACCTGTATCGTCTCCAGCTGGGGGAACTCCCGCGCCGTGCCGCCGTACCAGCGCCCGGCAATGCAGATGGCCCGGAACTCGTTGCCGCCCGCCTGCTCCGTCCGGGTGTCCGTGACAACGCCCGTCCACGGATTGCTGATGGCCATACCGCTGATGGCCGCCGACACATCCTCCCGCTGATCCTGCGAGACATAGCCGTCGCCCAGATCGTGTTCGTCGTAGGCGTCCCACGTCACCCGAGGCGCCTCCGCACGATCCTCGTGTATCTCCAGCTGATGGGTGGTGCCCCAACCGTACTGGTCGCTGCCCGTGCCGTAATCCAGCATGGTGGTCTCCGTCAGCATCAGCCGCGTGCCGCCGTCCTCCAGCGCCCGCACCTCCGTCACGTCCACCGTGATGTGTACGGCCCGGAGGTCATCGGCGGCCACATAGGGCCACACGGCGGCCTGTGCGCGGCTCACGGCATCATGCCGCAGCTTCTCCACGCAGTAGGCTGTGCCCACGGTGTTGTCCGCGATGGCGTTGGCCCGCATGAGGAAGTAGCCCTTCACCGTCTCCGCCACCCGCTCGTCCAGCGCCGCGGCGGCGCTGCTCTGCACGTCCACCGCCGGCTCCACATCGTACCGGCTCCCGGCAGCCGACCGGATGGCCGTCAGGAGCTGCTGATCCGTGCCCTCATACTTGGCCGCCAGCTTGCTCAGATAGCTCCCCACCGTGTTGGGCGCCTGCCGGTACCGCTGAACCAGCGTATCAAGGGCGCCCTCGCTGTACGCGCCGTCCGCCCCCAGATAGTAGGCGCACAGATAGCTCAGCGGGCACCTCTCCCAGTCCGGCATGTGCGCCGTATCGTACACGATGCCGTAGTCCGCCGGGTCGATGCTCACCGGGTCGTTCTCGCCCTCGGAGGGCCACGGCGTGATCTCCTGATACGCCGGGCCCGCGGCGGTGAAATGCGCCGTCACAGGGCCTGTGCCGCCGGCCCAGAACCGCACCGTGAAGCCCTGGCTGTCCGGCACCTCGACGGTCATGGCAAACGACTGGTACAGCGTCAGGCCGTCCGCGCCGCTCTCCACCCGGACGTCGCCGCCGGTGCGCTGCGTCTCGCCGTCGTCCACCTGCGTGATGAGTCCGAACTCCTGCAGCATGGCGGCCGCGCCGCCCTCGCCCTCGTACTGCGCCGTCATCTCCGGCGGCACGATGACCCGCAGCTCGCCGGTGAGTTGGCCGCCCTGATAGGCCACGTCCGCCAGCCGGACGGACACGCCGTCGTCACGGGTGACGCTGGCGGGGCCGTAATAGATCTGCCGTCCGCCGCCCACGGTGCCGGTGACCAGATCGGCCTCCAGCGCATCGATCAGCTGCCGCAGACCGTCCACGCTCTGCCGCGCCGCCGCGATGTCGTAGACGCCGTCGTCGGACACCCTGCCCAGCCCCGCGCCGTCTACCTGCCACGCCACCCATTCCAGATTGTCGATAAGCGCCATGGCCAGATAGCTGCCGGCCTTCAGCTGCTGGGTCCACGCTCTGCCCGTTCCCGCCACCGTCTCATACTCGCTGGTGTAGCACAGCGTCAGGCCGTAGGGCGTCTGCTCGGTATCCAGCCGCAGCACGAAGCTCCATATGCCCTCGCCCATCTTGTCCAGCCCGATAGCGCCCAAAATACCGCTGACGGCGGCGTTGTCGCCCACATAGGGCGTCCGCATGGCGTACAGCGTCTCCGCGTTCCAATCGCCGCTGGACACCGGCTCCTCCTGCCGGCCGGGGCTGGTCAGGAAGCACGCGGCGATGATCACCGCCGCCACAGCCAGCAGCACCGCCGCCCAGATGGCCGGCTTCTTATAGTGCAAAGCGTTTTTCACCCTTTCCTTCACCGCCGTCTCGCCGAAGGCCAGCGGACACACCGCCGCCGGGCGCTCCCGCACGGCGCAGGCCACCAGCGCCCGGGAGTAGGCCGCCCGGCCCGGGGCGTCCAGCCCCCGCAGCACCCGCTCGTCGCAGGCGTTCTCCATGTCCCGCCCCAGCAGGATATACGCCGCCCACAGCACCGGGTTGAACCAGTGTACCGCCAGCAGCAGAAACGCCAGCGGCTTCACCGCGTGGTCGCCCCGCCGGATGTGGCACCGCTCGTGGGCCAGCACCTGCGGCAGGTCGGCCTCGTCCATATCCTCCGGCACATAGATGCGGGGCCGGAACAGGCCCAGAACGAAGGGCGTGCCCCACTGGCCGCAGCGGTACACGTTGTCCTCCAGCCGCACCGCCGTGCGCACCCGGTAATAGATGCGCAGATAGCTGGCCAGCATATACGTCAGCATCATCACCGCGCCCGCCAGCCAGACCGCCGCCAGCAGCTCCAGCGTCACCACGGGCCGCGCCGCCTGTACCGGCTGCTGCGCCGGGCCTGTCGCCACCGGCCGCTCCGTCTGCGCGGACGGCAGCGGCTCCGCCGGTTCGGCGGCGGGCGTCACGGATGTGTCCGCCGCCTCCGTCCGGGTCTGAGGCAGGTCGTACAGCGCCGCCGCCACGGGGCTCTGCTCCGCCTGTAAGCTCACCGGGCTCTGCAGGGAGAACGGCAGCACCAGCCGCACCGCCACCAGCGCCCACAGCATGCATATCGCCCACTTGGGCGCCCGCCGCAGCACCAGCCGCGCCGCCATCACCACCAGCGCCAGCACGCCCGCCTGCCACGACAGCTCCACGATCCGCAGAAAAATATCACTCATCGCGCTTCTCCTCAAAGGCGGCGATCATGCGCCGCAGCTCCTCCGCTTCCTCCGCCGACAGTCCGCGTCCGCCCACAAAGGCGGTTAAAAAGCCCGGCAGGCTTCCGCTGAAATTCCGCTCCACGAACGCGCGGCTCTCGGCACACTGCACCTCGTCCCGCGACACCAGCGCCGTCACCACCGCGTTCTCCGTTTTCACGACGCCCCTCTCCGTCAGCCGCTTGATCACCGTGTAGGTGGTGGATTTCTTCCACCCCAGCCTTTCGGCGCACAGGCGGGCCAGCTCGCTGCTCTTCACCGGCTGGTGCTCCCACAGGATCTCGCACAGCCGCAGCTCGCTGTCAAATATCTTCGGCGTTTCCAAACGCATCTCCTCCTTCCGCAGGTCTACTCCGTTAGTCCTCTTGTACAAAGTCTAACGCATTAGACCTCCCCTGTCAAGCAAAATTTGCATCTCCCCGCCGTTTGTGGTACACTGACCCCACGAAGGAGGCGACGCCCTTGGACATTCTCTACGAGGACGCACGGATCGTGGTGGCCGTCAAGCCCGCGGGCGTGCTGTCCACCGACGAGCCCGGCGGCATGCCGGAGCTGCTCCGCGCCCGGCTGCACACCGACTGCATCCGCACCGTTCACCGGCTGGACGCACAGGTATCCGGCGTCATGGTCTTTGCCCGCAGCCGCGCGGCCGCGTCCCTGCTGTCCCGGCAGCTGCGCGACCACCGCTTCACCAAGGAGTATCTGGCCGTCCTGCGCGGTGCGCCGTCCCGGCCCGCCGCCGAGCTGACCGACCTGCTGGCCCGGGATCCCCAGCGCCGCCTGACCTATGTGGCGAGCGCCCCCTCCCCTGACACACGGGAGGCCCGCCTGTCCTACGGCACCGTGGACACCGCCGATGGTCTGACGCTGGTGCGTGTCCGACTGTACACCGGCCGCACCCACCAGATCCGCGTACAGTTCGCCTCCCGGGGCCTTCCCTTGTCCGGCGACCGCAAGTACGGCGCGGACGACGCGCCGTGGCCCATCGCCCTGTGGTCGTACCGCCTGTCCTTCGACCACCCCCAGACCGGCGCGGCCCTGACGTTCTCCTGTCCGCCGCCGCAGACGGAGCCATGGACGCGCTTCACCCTCCCGGACACCCTGTAACGCATGCAAAAGCGCTCCTCCCGCACAGCGGGAGGAGCGCTTTTTCTTCAGTTGTCCTTCTTGGCGGTATCGGTCTTGGTGCCGTCCGTCTGAGCGGCAGCGCCGCTGCCCGCAGTATCCTCCGCCTTCTCCACGCCGATGATCTTGTCGGTCAGGCCGGCCTTCTCGGCCTCCTCCCGGGTCATCTTCAGCGGCTCGGCGGAGTCCTCCACCAGCTTCGCCATCATCAGATAGCGGTGAATGTCGTCGCCCACGCAGGTGGACAGGATAATGACCTTGTCGCCCCACTCCGGCAGGTCGTCGCGGTTCACATGGACGCTGCCCACGGCGGGGCAGAAGCCGTTCTTGTAGTCGCTGCCGGTGTAGCTCTTATCCGTGGCCGCCTTGCCCAGCGCCGCGAAGAAGTCGGTGAACACCTGCTCATCCGTGAAGTCGTGGTAGTACAGGATGTTGGTGCCGTCGTAGGGGATGGCCGCGAAAATACGGTACGTCATCCTCCGCCCCGGCTGATAGATCTCCACCACGGTATCGTCGCCGAAGCTCATGGCGTCCGCGTAGTTCCGCAGTCCGCCCAGCATGGTGCCGTTGCGCATGTTGTGGCCGTAGATCAGCGTCACGGGATCGCTCATGTCCGGCTTGTTGAAGCTGGCCTGCGTATACATCGTACCGGCCTTGTTGTCCTTGCCGTCCAGATCGCGGTACAGATAGTAGTCGTCGTCGCCGGGCCGCTGCACCAGGAAGTTGCCCTCCCGGATGGCCATGTTGCTGGCGCCGGGGATCTTGATGTAGGCGTAGGCATCGGGCCACGCCTTCTGCGCCGTCTCAAAGTCCACCGGCACCTCCGCGTCGTCCGGCTGGATCAGCACAATATCCGTGGGCTGCTCCGTATCCGTGGTGTCCGGCGCCACAGGCTTCTCCGGCTGTACGGGCTTCTGCCCGCAGCCCGCGCACATGGCCAGCAGCATCACCACAGTCAGCAATCCCGCTATTTTACGCAAAAAATGTCCTTTTTTCTCCATTCTGTTCTCCTTTCGGGGGCGTTTGCCAAAAAAATGCGGGACAGCGCGCTCGCCGTCCCGCACCTCAGCGCCGAAGCTATGTTACCATACCCCGCCCGCGAATGCAACAGTTTTTCCCCGCCGGTCACAGGGCCGCCCTCTGGCCGTAGCTGTCGAACAGCCCGGAAAAGCTCTTCCTCTGCGCCGGAGTCATGCGGCTCCTGTACTGCTCCAGCAGCGCCTGCGCCGCCTGGGTCTTGCCCTTTTTCAGATAGTTCCCCATGGCGCGGTACAGACTGTCCGCCGCCGTGGAGCTCAAGGACTCGCTGGCAGCCGTCGCTTCCCCGCTGTCCACCTCCGCGCCGGAGGCCGCCAGCTTCTGCTCCTGCTGGGCCATGCTGCGGTAGTGGGCCAGCAGCGTCTCGTACAGCCTTCTGTCCTGCTGGCTGACGCTGTCGTACTGCTCCTGCGCCAGCGAAAGCTGCTTTTCCCAGTCGGACATGCCGTCCTGCCAGCGGTCATAGTCCGCCTTCTCCTGCTTGTCCAGCAGGTCGTACCGCGTCTGCAGCGTCTGTCCCTCCCGGTCGTAGGCCGCCTGTGCCTGCTCCCGAAGCTGGGGCAGCAGCGCCATCAGCTCCTGCATATACTGCCCGTAGGCTTGCTGCCCCGCGTTCTCCGCGTAGCTGGAGCCGTACCCGCCGGTAAGCGCCGCCGCCTGTCCCATGGTGTCCTCCATGGCTGCGCGGCCCTTCTGCCGGTACAGCCGGGCGTACTGCGCAAAGGCGCTGTCTGTCTCCGGGTCGTAGGAAAACGCCTGCCGTCCCTCGATCTCGTCGTACAGCGCCGCCAGCCGCTGCCGGTAGGCGGAGTCGTATGCGTCGGGCCGCAGCGCCGCCACGCTGTCGCGGTAGGCCTGCGCCGCCGTCACATCCTCCGAGGGCGCGTACCCCTTCTCCAGTCTCGCCAGCGCCTCCGCCGTCTTTGCCGATGGTCTGGCCACGGGGGCGGGCGTCGTCTCCTCTGCCGGGGTGGGCGACGCCAGCAGACTGCCCCATGTCTCGTCTCCGGCGATGCCGTCCAGCCGCAGGCTGTTCTTCTTCTGATAGTCCCGCACGGCGGCGCGGGTCTTCTTACCGAAAACGCCGTCCTCGTCCAGCTGATAGCCGTGCCTGTTCAGCTCGCTCTGCAGCTGGCGCACCGCGTCGCCCTGCGAGCCGTATGCCACCATTGTATACGTCGATGCCATTGGTTCCGTCCTTTCTCCTTATGTTGTCCTGCGCCACGCGTGCAGACCCACCATGCCGGTGTCCACGCTCTCCCATACCGCACCCTCCGGCGACGGCACGGGCGGCACGGCCTCCGCCGTCAGCCGTACGCAGCCCACCGGCCACAGCACATCCGCCAGCGGCTTCCCGCCCAGCGTCAGCGCCCCGGTCACCTCCGCGTCGCCGTAGAACACCGCCGGCCACGCGCACTCCAGCGCCTCCCGCTCGCCGTACTTGCCGAAGGCCGCGCCCTTGCCGCCGCTGCGCAGATGCAGCGTCACCTGCGATGTGGCCGCCGTGTACCGCACCGTCCGCACGCTGCCCACCGTGTCCGCGGCGGTCAGCTCCACCTCATAGGACGCCGTGGCCGCCAGCCCGCCGCCCAACAGTCTCTCCGCGCCGCTGGTCAGGGTAGTGTAGCCGCTCCAGCTGCCGCCCATGGGACGGTAGCGCGCCCGCACCCGCACGGTGTTCCTCCCCTCCACGGCGGCGCAGGACGCCGTACACCGCACCTTCAGATACGCGCCGCTGTCCGCGGCGGTGCCGTCCGCGCCGCACCGCACCACGGTGCTGTCAGAGATCACCGGCTGGTGGTAGGCGTACACCTTCACGGCGCTGCCCGTCACCGTCACCGACCGCCCCCGGCTGTCCGTCACCGTTGCCGACGGCTTCAGCGACCCCGCGCTGCCGATAAGCGCCGTGGTGCCGGAGGTACCCGCCATCGTCTGCCCCGCAAAGCTGAACCGGCACGTCCTCACCGATGCGCCGCCGGTACCGGCGGCCTTCACGGTGTACCGCACCCGGCTGAGCCCCTGCACGCACAGGCCCCAGCCCTTCACCGCCGCGTTGTCGTTGACTACCGTTACCTGCAAGGTGGCCGTGGGCCGCATGGTCTCCGGCACATAGGCGGTGAACGGGGCCTGTACGCTGCCCACATAGTCGCCGCCGTCGTAGATGTCCATGGTCATGGTGCCCGCGCCCCGCAGGGCGTTGGGGATCTGCTCCGCCAGCGCGGCGGGCGCCGTCCATTGATACACCGCCTTGGCCGCCGTACTGCTGACCGTTTTCAGCGAAGCGCCGCCCAGTGTGCCGGACGCCCCGCCGAAGACGTAGCTGAACCGGAACGTATAGCCGCTGCCGGGCTTCGTCACCGTCAGCGTCCCTGTCTGCCCGATGGCGGCGTCCCCCGCCGCCAGCCTGAAATCCTCCGCCGAGCTGCCCGGCTCCACGTCCAGCGCATAGCTGTACCGCTGGTCGCGGCTGGAGCCGGAGCCGCTGTACAGCCGCACCGTCAGCGCCGTGGTGCCGCCGCTCTTGCCGGACACCGTGATCCACCCGCTGTCGTACTCGATGGCGCTGCTCCACCGGTCGGGCGACGCCGCCTTTACCGTGCCGCCGCTCACCGCGCAGTCCCCGTCCAGATACAACGAGATATAGACGGGATACCCGAAGTAGGAGCCGCCTGTCACCGGGGCCAGCGACGCATAGATGCGGTAGCGCATGTCCTGTCCGGAGCGTTGGCTGTCGTAGGCCAGCGTGACGCCGATGTTGGGTGCGCTCCCCCAGTTCACCGTATCCAATGTGATGCTCATGCCTTACCCTCCGATCCACCGGAACGCAAGGCCGCTCTCCGCCGCCTCCACGCTCCAGTCCCCTATGGCGATGCCGCCCAGCACCGTGATATTGGTGATGTACAGCCGGTTGTTGGACACATAGGCCACCTCCGTGGCGTCCTGCCAGAACGACAGCCGCGTGGCGGTGAACACCGCCCGGAAGTTGTTCTGCTCCACCACCTGCTCGCCGTCCACCTCCCGGCACACCAGGTCCTGTCCCACCGCCACGCCGTACACCGGCACCGCCCCGTCATAGCTGACGATGCCCGTGCGGATGTAGCCCTCCGTGTCCACCTTGTAGTGGCGGAACGCGGCGTCCACCGCCTCCACATCGGCCTTCAGATCGGAGAAAAAGCTGTAATACTGGGTCACGGCCTCCGGATTCGCCTCCAGATACGCGCTGAGGGACGCCACATAGCTGCCGAAATCCGACACCGCCACATACTCCTCCTGCAGCCGCGCCGTCAGCTCCTCTCTGGTGTGCCGCACCTGATCCGCCGTCTTGACGATCATACTCCGCAGCTTCTGGTACTGCCGGTCTGCCGCCGCCAGCTTTGTACCGCCCGCCGCCGCGCCGCCGGAGGCCGCCCCGGCGGCCCGCACCGTACCGCTCTCGGCCTGCTCCAGCTGCTCCAGCGCCAGATTCAGCTGCTGCGCCATCTGGAACAGATAGGCGTACTGCTGCATCACCTGCTGCCGCAGACTCCCCGCCGGACTGGCGGGCATGGGAAGCGCGCTCACGGGCCGTCACTTCCCTTCTCATACACCGCCGACAGGCTGTATACCCGGCACCGTCCCGTGCCCTTCAGCCGCAGCCGCAGCTGGCGGCACCGCCGGGGCCGCAGGTGCAGCAGATATCCCCGGGTCTGCCCGTCTCCGCCGATGACCTCGCCCAGCTTCTCCCAGTGCCGTCCGCCGTCATAGCTGACCAGCGCCTCCAGCCGCGCCCGTCTCTCCGGCTGCACCCGCAGCTCCAGCCGCGTCAGATACTTGCTGTCCGGTGCCGACAGGCCCAGCTCGCCCGTCTCCGCCATCCACCGTACCGTCTCCTCCGGTTCGCCGCTGCCTCCGGTAAGATCCAGCAGCGCCCCGCTGCGGGTCAGGCCGTACAGCGCCCCGCCGCACACGGCGAAGGCCATGATGTCCGCGTCGTCCTGCCGGTGCCACAGGCCGTGGGCCGTGTCGTACACCAGCACATGCCGTCCCCCGGCCTCGTCCCGCGCCGCCAGCCAGTACTGTCCGTTCCACCCGGCCGCCGCCGCACCGGCGTACCGCACGCTCCCCAGCGGCTGTGACACGCAGGACGGCATGCTGCCGTCAAAGGCGTACACCCCGTTGACACCCACATAGAACAGCGTCCCGTCCACCAGCGCCGCGCTGCCTCCGCACCCCTTCCGGATACCGGGACACCGTACCGTCACGATCTGGTGCGCGCCTGCCGCGCTGGGATATACCCGCTCCATGCAGTCCTCCTTAAAGAAGATGACGCCGCCCATACACGCCGCCGCCCCGGTGAACACACCGTCGGAGCCCCGGGACGCCGCATAGCTGTCGGTGCTCAGCCCCGCGAAGCTGTTCCAGTTCCGGAAATCCCCCAGCTTGCTGGCGTAGATCTCGTTCACCGCCTCGCCGTTGACGATGCCGTACTTGCAGCCCCACAGCCGGTTGCCCTGCTCCACCACGAAGTCCATGTCCGGGACGGCCCGCTTCACCGTCACCGCCGCCGTCTGACTGCCCACCGTCCGGCACATCACCGGCAGCACGATCCAGTCGTCCGCCGCCTGCAAAACGTGGAGTCCGTCCACCCCCTCCGTCTCGCAGCCCTCCACGGTCACGCCGTCCCCGGCCCGGAAGCCCCGTCCGATACCGGCGGACGCCGCCCTGGTACACACGTCCTCCACCTCCAGCCATGAGGTGCCGTCGTACCGCTTCAGCACCGGCTCGCCGTCCGCCGTGTCCATCCACAGGCTGCCCGTCCCCGGCGACGCGGGCGCCTCCTCCCCGATGGAGTAGCTTCCCAGTGCCTCGCCGCTGCTCCTGCACAGTGAGATCGTCACCTCGCCGGTGGTGACGGTGCGGTTCTCCAGCCCGCCGAACTCCGTAAGCTCCTGCGTGTTGATGAACTTTTTGTCCGGCCAGATCAGCAGGTACGCGCCCATGCTCACCAGCTGCTTATCGCCCTCCGTCAGTGTCAGCCCCGTCCGGACGCCGTTGACGTACAGCGCCGTGCCGTCCACCCATACCGGCGCGTCCCGGCACACCAGGCCGCCCGGTGCCTTCACCGCCGCGACGATGCCCCGTGCGGGCCTTGTCTCCAGCGCCGGATAGCCCCCGGCCCACAGGTTCTCCATATCCTGCATGCCGCCCATGGCGCTGCCCGCCCGCCGGTCAAGCCCCAGGAACCGATCCGCCGTGACCCGCTGCTGGGGCGGCGCCGTCAGCTTGGGAAAAAACATCCCCCCACCTCCTTAAAACAGGCGCAGCGCCGCCGTAACGCGGCGGGGTGCCGCGCTGCGGCAGCAGTAGTCCTTGTACGTCAGAAAGGCGTTGTTCCACTGGGCCGCCGCGTTGTTGTACCGCGCCGTCTCCCCGTTGGCGTAGTGGATCTGCGCCTCCACATAGTGGCGGTACAGCTCGTCGTAGGGGGCCTCCGCCGTCAGGACGTAGCCCTCCGTCACCTCCGGCAGCGCCCCCTCCGCCTGCCGCACCTCCCGCAGCACGAAGCCCTCCGCCTGGGCCAGCCACTGCATCTTCTCCGCCCTGCTGTACTGATTGGGCAGCAGAGCGTCCACTCTGCCCAGCAGCTGCCCCGCCGTCAGCCTGTCCATGGCCGCCACCTCAGTTGGCCCGCTCGTCCACATAGCGGCGCGCCGTCTCGGCCATCATGCGGCTGTTCTCCAGCACCTCCGCCACATAGCCGGGCACCTGCACCTGCACGCCCTTCATGATCTTCCAGCTGCGCCCGTTGACGGACACGATCACGAAATTCTCCTCGTTCTTTCTGCCGCGGGGCAGAAAAATACTCACCATCTTCTCTTTCACAACGCCCTTCTCCTTTCATCGTTCCGTTTCACAGCGGGAGGGGTCAAAGACCCCTCCCGCGCCGTGTCAGTTCGCCTTGTCCTCGCCGGAGTAGCTGGAGCCGCACTCCACGCGCACCATGTACTCGTCGTACAGAATGGCGGCGGCATGGATGCCCTTCCAGCCCACGCTGGAGCGCTGATCCAGCGGATCGGCGGTACCGGAGGAGCCGCGGGGCTTCACGATGACCTCCGTGCCCTCGCTGAGATCCACCACGCCGTAAGCGCCCTTGCCCAGAAACAGGCAGCCGTACACGGCACAGCCGTCCCTGCCGCCCTCGCCGGGATAGATCACCGCCTTGTCGGCGGCGGTGACGGCCTCCTCCAGCACCAGCTTGGCAGCGGTGTTGGACGCCACTCTCACGCGCTGACCGCCGATGAGCACATAGCGGCCTGCCAGCGCGTCGACCTCCACCGTACCGCCGGTGAAGGGCACCTCGGTGCCGCCGCTCACCGCGCCGCTGACCGTCAGCACGCGGGCGTCCTTGGCCAGATCGCCGCCGCGATAGATCTTAGCCTCCGTCGTCTCCACGAAGCGCACGCCGTGGAGCTCGCCGATCTCGCCGGAGAACAGCTCCGTGGCGGCGGCGTACTGGTGCGCGGCGATCCACGCCTCGTCCTGCCGCAGGTCGAAGGCCACGCTGGGGTGGATGATGCACACATACTTGCCGTCGAAGGTCGGCGCGTTCATCTTCTTCAGCTGGGTGGCGGCCTTGGCCACCAGCTCGCTGGTCATCCTGCACCCGCTGTCCAGCTGATAGCGGCTCACCACTGCGGCGGCGGTGCCGTCGCTGTTCTTTCCGGGCGCGTAGATGACCTGATTGCCCTGCTGGATCTCGTTGCGGGTCACGGTGTCCAGCGTCAGGCCCATATTGGCGCCGTGCCGGTCGGTGATCTCCAGTACCACGTCATCGATGGCCGTCAGATCCAGCATATCGGACACGGTGGTGTAGTCGCCGTACTGCGCCAGCTCCTTGGTAATGTAACTGACGGCGATACCGCTGCCGTCGGGGGTCACACCCTCGGTCAGCGGCGTCAGCGCCTTGTCGAAGGCGCCGAACTTACGCCACTCCACGGTCTTGCCGCCGCCCACGGGCAGGCCCTTGGTGGCCGCGAACTGGTTGTGTACCAGCTGGGGCCGCGCGTTCTCCAGCAGCTCCATGCCGTAGTAGGTCTTCATCTCGGCGCTGAGACCGCCGGTGGTCTGGGTGTTCATCTCCCCTGCGAACATCTGCAAATTCATGTTTTCCATATTTCTCCTCCCTGTTTTTTCAGAATCGGATCTTCTCCCCGTCCTGTACCCGCCTGCGGATCGCCGCCAGCTCCCGGCTGGTCAGGCTTCTGGGATCGCTGCGGGTCACGGTGCGGCTGCCGCCCCGGTTCTCCGCCGCCCGGCTGCCGCCGGAGGCGATGGCCCGGGCCATCTCGCTGCGGGTCTTTTCCGCCGCGTAGCCCATAGCCGCCTGCAAAAGCTCCTGCCGGTGTACGATCTCGTAGGCGGTCTGTCCGTCCACGCCCGCCGTCACCAGCCGTCCGAACCGGGGCGAGGCCAGCTCCCGCTTCCAGTCGAAGTCCGGATACACCTGCCGGATGCGTCCCTCCTCCGCCTGCAGGCGCAGCAGCGCCCCGGCCTGTGCCTGCCGCTGCGCCTGCGTCTCCTGCCGCAGCCGGGCGTTTTCCTGCCGCAGGCCCCGCAGCCGCCCGTCCAGGATCTTCTGTACACGGGCGTCGAACTGCGCCTTGTACCTTCCCCGGATCAGCTCCGCGAAATCGTCCTGCTCCCCGGCGTCGGGAGCCGCCTGCCCGCCTGCTTCTCCGCCCGTCTCCTGACCGGCCTCCTCCGCGAACGCCTGCCAGTCCATCCAAAGCTGCCTCATAGCCTCTCCTTCCCGTGGTAGGTCACGACCCCGTTATCTCCACGCACCCGGGATACGCCTGCGCCAGCTGTTCCACGCCGCACCGCACCAGTGCCAGCGCCGCCGCGCCCGCCGCCGTGCCCCGGATGTCCGCGAAGCCCCTGCGGATGTCCACCCGCTCCGCCTGTCCCGTCTCCTCCAGATACCCCGCCAGCGCGTACACCAGCGCCGACACGGCGGCGCACACGATGTCCCGCCCCGCCGGCGCGTACCCGGCGTGCCCGCTGACCGTCACCTGCGCCCCGTCGAACCGTACCCGGATCATCGGGGCCTCACCGTCTCCCGGGACTGCTTTCTCTGCCGCTGCACGGTATTCAGCGCACCGCGTTCCGCCTCCGGTATCCGCAGGCCGCCGATGTCCGGCGCCTCGTCCTCGCCGCCGTCCATCTCCCGCGCCAGCGTCTCCGCCAGCTGCGTGCCCTGCCGGGCGTCCAGCAGCCGCAGCGCCGTCAGCAGCTGTCCCTGCAGCCACTCCACCTGCCGCGTCCGCTGCCTCCCCTGCCGGATCACCGCCGCCAGCTGATCCTTGTTCTTGAACTCCATCAGATCCAGACACCGCAGGGCCTGCTCGGCCATGTCCGCCCGGAAGAAGCCCATCTGGAACAGCTGCAGCGCCAGCTGATTGTACTCCATGGTCTTGTAGGGCGTCTCATCCTGCGCCGCGATCTCCAGATCGAACTCCGGCACCCGGTAGCCGCCCATCTCCAGCGGCCGGGGCTGCATACCGCCGTTGTCGAACATCCGGAACTCCCGCTCCGCGCCCCTGCCCAGCAGCCGGAACTGCCGGGGCATGCTGTAAAACTGCCGCACCAGCTCGATGCACAGCGTCAGCACCTGCGAGAACGCCTCGTACCCGTCGTCGATCATATTGCGCGACAGCTTGCCGCCGGCCTCCTGCAGCGCCGCGATGGCCGTGGCCGCCGTGACGCCCCCGGCGGTGCCGCCGCCCATGACGTCCCGGTTGCCCGCCGTCTCCTTCATCTCCGCCACCTTGTTCTGCAGGATGGCCACATACACGCTGTCCAGCGTGGGCACACGGATGGGCGCGATGGAGTCCGCCCCCAGATTGCCGTTGGTGTGGACGAAGGGCCGCGTCCAGTCGGCGTACTCCGCCTCGTTCACCGCCCCGTCGGAGCGGATGAAGAACCGCGGCGTGGCCGCCGCCAGCGTGTTCTTCAGGATGGCCTGGTTCATCAGATCGATCTGCTTCTGCGCCGACTTGCACAGATCCACATACCCGTAGCCGCAGGGCGTCCCCTCCTCCGGGAACAGCACGTCGAACACAAAGGGGTACTGCCCGTGGTCGTACCACCCCCGCCCGCGGTAGGCGGGATCATTCTCCGTGGCGTACAGCACCGTCTCCCCCACGAACTTGCAGTACTGCAAAACCGGACGCCCATCCTCCTCCGTATGGTAGTACCAGTCCACCACCAGCGACTGGCCGGAGGTGTCCACCCTGTCGTCGTAGAGATAGCGGCTCACCTGCGCCGCGCCGCCGCGCCCCAGCTTCCCCTCCAGCTGGGGGTACGCCCGCACCAGCCGGTGATCGGGCACCAGCTCCGTGGAGAAGAAGTGCTCCGACGCCTGTATGTCCTGCACCCCCGGCTCCCAGAACAGATTCAGCACATCCATGCTGCGGATGTCGATGTCCCCCAGCCCGTGGAGCTTCCGGTCGTCCCAGAACACGCCGTACACGGCGCAGCCGGACTTCAGCTTGTTCCACCACGCCTTGGCATACTCCTTCTTGAACCGGTTGTTCTGCAGGATCACCGGCAGAATGCGGGTCAGCTTCTCCGCCTCCTCCCGGTCGTCCGGCTCCCGGGGCAGTACCGTCGGCTCCGGATAGCTGTCCATGGCGTCCGCGTGCTTGGACAGAATACAGTTCACCAGCCATCCGCTGGCCGGCTGGGGGTCGGCGGGATTGCCGCCCTCCCAGGCCTTTTCCATCTGCTCCCAGTGCCGCAGCTTCCAGAACTGCTCGTTGTCGATGACGCGCTTCTCCAGATTCTCCTTGCCCTGCCGGTACTTCCGCAGGATCTCCGCCGCCCGGAGCACCTCCTGCGTGCCGATCCTAGGCCTCATGACCTCCTGTTCCATGCCGCACCTTCCTTTCCTTGTTACTGTCTCTGTCCGCCGCCCTCCGGTTGTTGCACGTCCCGGTGCAGCGGCCCTCAGATTTTTCTCACGCCGCCCCAGCTGCCGAACCGGCCCGTCCGCAGCTCCAGCGGGTCGTCGGCGATCTCCCGGCGCTCCGTCCGCACCGGCGCGATGGGCCTTGTCATGCAGAAGTACCGGCTCTCGTCGGCCGCGTGATCCTCCTGACTGGTGTCCACATCCTCCGGGTCTGTCCGGCTGTACAGCAGCCCCGGCACCGTCCGGATGAACGCCCGGCAGTTCTCGAATACATACAGCATGGGGTAGCCCTCCGCGTCGAAGGTCATCCGGTAGTGCATCTGCATCCACCCGGCGATGCGCCGGTTATCCCCCTTCACGAAGAAGATGCGGTGCTTCAGCGCCGTCTCATAGATGCTCTCGCCCCGGCTGGCGTCCCAGATGGCCGGGTCGGCCACCCCCTGTATCTGCCGCCCCCGCAGCAGCGGGTGCTCCTCCTCGATGCGCCGTATCTCCGCGAACTGTCTCTCCGGCGTCCACAGCACCCCCTCGTCCGGCGTGCCGGTGCAGCCGTACAGCTCCGCGATGCGGTACACGCACCCGTCGTGATCCACCGCCCACCAGCCGCAGGAAAAGGGCTTGGCGTAGCCGAAGTCGTAGCTGCGGTACACGTTCCACTCTCTGGGCACGTCAAAGGCCCGTATCACATGGGTGTACCGCCTGTCGTCGTAGTGGGCCGGATCGTCGGTGAACTCCTGGAACACCTGCCCGGCAAACACGTCCCAGCAGCCCTCCAGCCACGCCCGCCGCAGCTTGGGGGGCAGCGCCTCCAGCTGCCGGACGTATTCCGGCTGCCGCGCCAGCAGCACCGTGTTGTCCGTGACCCGCGCCGGGATAAAGGCATAGTCCTCCGGTATCTCCCCCGGCTCGTACCGCCTGTCGATAAACAGCCGCTTGATGTACCCGTGCCCCGGCCCGCCGGGGTTGCAGGTGTAGTAGATGCGCTTGGGAAAGTCGTTGACGCCCCGGACGCAGGCGGCGATCTGCCGCATCCACTGCTCCTTCAGCTGGGTGGCCTCGTCCAGAAAGATCACATCGTACTCCGCGCCCTGATACCGGTCGAGGTCTGCGTCCCGTCCGCAGTACCCGAACTGCAGCGTGCTGCCGTTGCCGAACACGAACCGGTGCTCCCCGGCCCGGTATTCCGCCACCCCCGCCAGCTCGCCGCGCAGGAACGTCAGGTGGTTGCTCTCCAGCTCCGGCAGGCTCCGCCGCACCAGCAGCAGCCGGATGCCCGGATACCGCAGGGCCAGCAGCTTGGCCTTGCACCGCACGGCCCAGCTTTTGCCGCCGCCCCGTGCGCCGCCGAAGGCGACATATTTCCTCCGGCACGCCAGAAACTCCCGCTGCCGGGGGTTGGGCGTCCCCAGCGCCATGGTGTCCCCTCTCATCGGCTCAGCTCCTCCGCCTCGTCGGACAGCACCACCCGCACCGTCCCCTTTTCCTTCTTCTCCGCCTTGGGCGGCTCCATGGCCCGCTCCAGCGAGATCAGCGCCTGCATCAGCCCCGCCAGCTCCTTCATCTCCTTCACCCCCGCCTCGTCCAGATCCATCCGGTCAACGGCGGCGGTGGCCGCCCAGTACAGCTGCCGGGCCGTCCGGGCCAGCTCGGTCTGCGCCTCGCCCCCGCGCCGCAGGCTCCACCGCCGGGGGCCCTCCCACGCCTCGTTCCGTGCGTGCAGATACACCGACCGCTCCGTCACACCGTACCGCTCCGCCAGCTCCCGCAGCGTCACGCCGCCCTCCTCATACCGCTCCCGTATGTCCTCCCACGGGATGCCGCTCCTCCTGCCTATACGTCCTCTCCCCCTTTCACCTCGTACACCGCCAGGATCTGTGCGGCGAAGTCCGCCAGGCACTTCCGGCACACGTTCTCGCCGGCCACCCGGTAGTACCGCTCTCCCCAGCCGATCTCGCCGCCGCACAGGCCGCATTCGGCCCACGGGGCCTCCCGGTCACCCCGGGCGCGTCTCGTCTCGTTCATTGCGCTCTCACCTCCTACCTCCCCCCGCTCTCCCCCGCCGCAGTTGCCCATTTCCCCGAAACTCCCTGAAATTTTTTCCCGCACCCGCAAAAAAGAGCGCCCCCATGCCGCAGCATGGAGACGCTTTCCCGCGATCATCCGCTGAAAACCCTCTTGCACTTTCCGCCCTGCCCCCGTATAATGGAAAATATTTCTCTCATTTTCAGATATTTCACACAAATTTCTAAAGGAGGATTCCCCCATGCGAGAGCTGAAAAACACCTGCCGCGCCGCCATCGTGCAGGCCACCCCCGTCATGTTCGACAAGGCCCGCTCTCTGGAAAAGGCCCTGTGTCTCATGGACGAAGCCGCCGCCAACGCCGCAGAGCTCATTGTTTTTCCCGAATTGTTCCTCCCCGGTTACCCCTACGGTATGACCTTCGGCTTCACCGTGGGCAGCCGCAGGGCCGACGGCCGCCAGGACTGGAAGCAATACTACGACAACTCCCTGCTGGCCGACGGCCCCGAGATGCAGCAGCTTAGGGACAGAGCCGCCGCCCTCGGCGTCTACCTGAGCATGGGCTATTCCCAGCGCGACGCCGTCACCGGCACGCTCTACAACTCCAATATGATGATCGCGCCGGACGGCCGCGCCATGAACCACCGCAAGCTGAAGCCCACCGGCAGCGAGCGGGTGGTCTGGGGCGACGCCGATCGGGACTACTTCCCCGTCATGGACACCCCATGGGGCCCCATGGCCAGCCTCATCTGCTGGGAAAGCTACATGCCGCTGGCCCGCGTGGCTCTGTACCAGAAGGGCATCAGCCTGTATATCTCCCCCAACACCAACGACAACCCCGAGTGGCAGAGCACCATCCGCCACATCGCCATCGAGGGTCACTGCTACTTCATCAACGCCGACCTGATCTTCCGCCGGGAGGACTACCCGGAGACGGTCAGCGCCGCGGCGGAGATCGCCGCCCTGCCGGACGTTGCCTGCCGCGGCGGCAGCTGCTTCATCGACCCCTTCGGCCACGAGGCGTCGGAGACGGTGTGGGACAGGGAGGCCGTTATCTACGCCGATCTGGACATGCAGAAGGTGCCCGCCAGCCGCATGGAGCTGGACTGCGTGGGCCACTACGCCCGCCCCGACGTGCTGGAGCTGCGGGTCGACGACAAGTAAAAAGGCAAAAAAATAGAGACGGCTGTGCCGTCTCTATTTTTTGCCTTTTATCCCTGATGCGCCAGCGCCGCCGCCACGAAGCCCTGAAACAGGGGGTGGGGCCGGTCGGGACGGCTCTTGAATTCCGGGTGGAACTGGCAGCCCACATACCACGGGTGCTCCGGCAGCTCCACGATCTCCACCAGCCGCCCGTCCGGTGACGTGCCCGTCATGCGCAGGCCCGCCGCCTCCAGCTCCGGCCGGAACTCGTTGCTGCACTCGTACCGGTGGCGGTGCCGCTCCCAGATCTCCGCCGCGCCGTAGGCCGCCCGGGCCCGGGAGCCCTCCGCCAGCACGCAGGGGAACTTCCCCAGCCGCATGGTACCGCCCTTGTCCGTGACGCCCACCTGATCGGGCATCAGGTCGATGACCGGATGGGCGGTGGTGCCGGAAAACTCGGCGCTGTGAGCATCCGCCCAGCCTGCCACATGGCGGGCGAACTCGATGACCGCGATCTGCATGCCCAGGCAGATGCCGAGGTAGGGCACGCCCTTCTCCCGTGCGTACTGCGCCGCCAGGATCATGCCCTCGATGCCCCGGTCGCCGAAGCCGCCGGGCACCAGAATACCGCTGCAATCCCCCAGCGCCGCCCCGATGTTCTCCGCCGTCAGCGTCTGGGAGTCCACCCATTTGATATCCACATGGCTGTCGCAGGCCGTGCCAGCGTGGAACAGCGACTCCGCCACGCTGAGATAGGCGTCGTGCAGCTCCGTGTACTTGCCCACCAGCGCGATCTGCACCCGCCGTTGTACGCCGCGGATCCTGTCCACCATGGCTCGCCAGTGGGCCATGTCCGGCGCGCCGGCGCCCAGCCCCAGCTTGCGGCACACCACCCGGCACAGCCCCTCCTTCTCCAGCAGCAGCGGCACCTCGTACAGCGTGGACGCCGTCACGTTGGAGATGACGCAGTCCTCCTCCACGTTGCAGAACAGGGCGATCTTCCGCCGCACGTCCTCCGTGATGGGGCTGTCGGTGCGGCACACCAGCACGTCCGGCTGGATGCCCACGCTCAGCAGCTCCTTGACGGAGTGCTGCGTGGGCTTGCTTTTCAGCTCCCCGCTGCCGGGGATGGACACGATCAGCGGCACATGGATGTACAGCACGTTTTCCCGCCCCTTTTCCGCCGCCACCTGCCGGATGGCCTCCAGAAACGGCTGGCTCTCGATGTCGCCCACCGTGCCGCCGATCTCGGTGATGACCACGTCGGTCTGGCCGTCGTCCATGGCGTAGACCCGCCGCTTGATCTCGTCGGTGATGTGTGGGATGATCTGCACCGTGCCCCCCAGATAGCCGCCCTGCCGTTCCCGGTTCAGCACGGCCCAGAACACCTTGCCCGAGGACACGGAGGCATTGCCGTCCAGCGCCTCATCCACGAACCGTTCGTAGTGTCCCAGATCCAGATCCGTCTCCGCGCCGTCGTCGGTGACGAACACCTCCCCGTGCTGGTAGGGGCTCATCGTACCGGGATCTACATTAAAATAGGGGTCGAACTTCTGGTTGCGCACCCGCAGGCCGCACTGCTTCAGCAGCCGGCCCAGCGACGCGGCGCAGATGCCCTTGCCCAGTCCGGACACCACGCCGCCTGTCACGAAAATATACTTCATCCCGCCATCTCCCGTCAAAAAATATGCTCCTATCCTACGCCGCCGGCAGCGGGGTGTCAATGTGCTGAAATGTCAATATTTCCGCGAATTTCGCCGTCAATATGTAGAAACACAGAGAAATAGTTGCAAAGCCGCATTTTTCTCTTGCATTGCGCGGTTCGCGGTGGTAAAGTGGGAATAGTCTCACCCCTCCGGGGTGTTTTTTTGTGCCCACAGGGGGTGTGGTCTTGCAAAAGCTCACACCTCCTGCCGGTGAAGCTGTCCGGCATCAGCGCTTCAAAACCGTGGGAGAAGCCTGCGGCTCGCTCTTTGTCCTGGAAATCGCAAGAAACGAAAACTAAAGAAAAACGACCGCCTACAGTGTTCTGTAGGCGGTCTTGCTGCAATATGGGAATGTAATGCGCACAGCGGGTCAGTCCACCACCACCGACGCAAGCTCCTCGGCGGAAATGCGGTACACCGCGCCGTCGATGCCGTGGCTGCGGAGCGCTGCCAGCACCGCGCCCCGCTCATAGGGGCAGCCCATCAGCGCGGCGCAGAGGGTATCTGCGTCCAGCGTGGAGAAAAAGTCGCCGTATACGGCGGCGTCCCGGATAAGCCCCTTCTGCACGTCCAGCTTGAACTGCACCTTCCCGCCGGCAAAGCGTCCCGTCCGGTCGATGGTGAACTTCGGGCTTCTGCCGAAGATCCGCTCCCAGCTTTGGAACTGCTCCCCGGCGATCTCCCGGATGCGGGCGTCGTCCTCCGGTGTGACGGTGTAGGTATCGGTGCTGCCGTTCATGATGTGGCGCACCATGGTCGCCTTGAACGTCTCCGCGTCCATGGGGGCGGGAAGATGCTCGGAGATGTTGGTCACGCGATCCCGGACGGATTTGATGCTCTTGGAGGTGATCTTGTAGCTGTCCACGGTGGTGGACGCCACCATCTGCGCGATGTCCGTGTCAAACAGCAGGGAGCCGTGATGCACGATGCAGTCGCCCAGCCGGTACTGGGCGTTGCCGGAGAACTTCTTGCCGTCAATGGTCAGGTCGTTGCGGCCGTTGAAGGCAGCACTCACCCCCATCTCCCCCAGCGCGCCGATCACCGGGGCGATGTACTGGCTGAATTCGATCTCCCCGGCCTCCTTATGCTGAATGAACGTGAACTGCCAGCCGCCCATGTCCGTATAGATGGTGCCGCCGCCGCTCATGCGGCGCACCAGATGGATGCCGTGGGCATCGGCGTAGGGCTTGTTGATCTCCTCCAGCACATTCTGGTACTTGCCCACCATCAGCGTGGGCGTGGTGCGCCAGAAAAGGAACACCGTCTCCGGCAGACGCTTTTCCAGCGTGAAGTAGTATTCCAGAGCGAAGTTGTAATACACATCCGTGGAGCCTGTCTCAATATAGATCATGCACGTCCTCCAGCGCCTCCCACGCCTTGTAGGAGCTGCGGGCCAGCGGCGCGGACGCCACATGGCGGAAGCCCTTGGACAACGCCAGCTCCTTCCAGTGGGCGAAGTCCTCCGGCGTGGCGTACCGCGCCAGCGGATAGTGCTGGGGCGAGGGTTGGAGATACTGCCCGATGGTGAGGATGTCGCAGCCCGTCTCTAAAATGTCGTCCATGAGACGGCTGATCTGCTCCTCCGTCTCCCCCAGTCCCACCATAAAGCCGGTTTTGGTCAGCAGCGTGGGATCCTGCTCCTTGCAGTAGCGCAGCACACCCAGAGAGCGCTCGTACCGCGCCTGCGGCCGCACGGCGCCTTGCAGCTCCCGCACCGTCTCCACGTTGTGGTTCAGCACCTCCGGATGGGCGGCGATCACCGTGTCCAGCGCGGCGTGGTCGCCCTTCATGTCGGAGATCAGCGTCTCCACGGTGGTGCCGGGGCAAACCTCCCGAATGGCGCGGACGCACTTGGCGAACTGCTCCGCGCCGCCGTCCGGCAGGTCGTCACGGGTGGAGCAGGTCAGCACCACATGGCGCAGATGCAGCTTTTTGGCTGCCGTTGCCACGTTCATCGGCTCCTCTGGGTCGGGGGGCAGCGGATGGCCGGTGGTGACGTTGCAGAACCGGCAGTTCCGGGTGCAGACGCTGCCGAGAATCATAAAGGTGGAGGTATGCTTCTGGTAGCATTCGCCCAGATTGGGGCAGTTGGCCTCCTTGCAGACGGTGTTCAGCTTCAGATCCCGCATCAGCGCCGCCACCTCGTTGACGGCGTCCTGATTATAGCGGACCTTCAGCCATTCCGGTTTCTTTTCCATGTCTTACTCCGCTTCCACCACCGCCACGGCGGTGTCCACACAGACGGTGTCGCCCTCCTCCGCCAGCTGCTTTTTCAGCACGCCGGAGACGGTGGCCTCCACCTGATTGACAACCTTGTTTGTCTCGATCTCAAAGAGCGGCTCGCCTGCGGCGACGGTGTCGCCCTCCTCCTTCAGCCACGCGCACAGCACGCCGCTCTCCATTTCCGGAGCCAGCTTGGGCATATTGATCTTCTTTTCCATCGTGTTGTTCCTTTCTGCCGTACCCGGCGATACGATTATCAAAAGTGATTTAATCGCTGCTTTACATGAGATAGTCCATCAATTCCTCCGCCCTGTCGCCCGCCAGATGGCGGCAGATGGCGGCAAACCCCTCCGGGTCTAAGCGAGCGCCGTTCAGCAGCTGCGCCGCCAGCGCGCCGTCGATAGCATCGCAGTCGATGACCGCGCTTGAAACGATACCGCGCTTGGCTTGGTAGGCGACGCGGATAGGCGCGCCGTGGAATTGCCCGGACTTCTCGTAGGTGAAGGCGGGCGTCTTGCCCCACGTCCACTCCCAGCTTCGGTACTTCTCGTCCCGCAAACGGCAGACCTCCGCCTCCTGCTCCGCCGTCAGCGTCAGACGGGGGCTCCCGGGCGGCACCATCTGCTCCAGCAGCCGATTTTGAAATTCCTCGATGGTCATGGGGCTCGCCAGATGCTCCCGAATATTGGTGACGGTGCAGATGGCGGACTGTGTCCCCCGGCTCTGGAAGCAGTCGTTTTTCCGGTGGGTGGTGATCTGATCCAGCACGCCGAGATCGGAGGAAAACAGCAGCGTCCCGTGGTGCAGCAGCCGCCCCTTTGTCATCCGCTGGGCGCTGCCGGAGATCTTCAAATCGCCGATGGCGATGTCACAGGTTCGGTTCTTCCGTGCGGGAACGCCGATGGCGTTCAGCGCCGCGATCACCGGGGAAAGCACAGCGTCGTAGTCCAAAGCGCCGGCACGGACGATATACGTATAATTCACATTCCCCAGATCGTGATAGACCGTCCCGCCGCCGCTGATCCGGCGCACCACGGGGATCCCCCGCTGCCGCAGCGCCTCCACGTGCACCTCCCGGCAGATATTCTGATAGCTGCCCACCACCACCGCCGGAGCGTTCTGCCACAGCAGGAAAATATCATCGTCCAGATACGTCTGGTAGATATATTCTTCAAAGGCCTGATTGTAAAACGGATCGTGGGAAACGTTCCGCACCGTAAGCATACGCAGACACCGCCTTTCTCCTGCGCGGAAAGCTCTACTTAATTTATAAGTCATATTTAATTTCGCACATCATATTACAGGAAGCGCAACAGAGATGTCAATAGAAAACCGTGTTGTACCAAAGCCTGTCAAGCGGCGCAGAGCTTTGGCGGCGCTATGCCTCATCCTCCGCCAGCATACGGTACAAGCTGCTGGCCAATGTAGCCATCAACGGCATGAGCGCCCTGCTGGAGACGAAAAACGGCTTTGTAGACGCCAATCCCTACGCCCACGAGGCGGCCCGTATGCTGGTGGAGGAGGCCATCGTGGTGGCCAACGCCTGCGGCTGCACGCTGGAGCATGACGCAGAGCCGGCTCACGCCTTCGAGGTCGCCAGAATGACCGACAAGACCATCAGCTCCATGGTGCAGGATGTGACCCACCACAAGGAAACGGAGATCCGCATCATCACCGGCGCCGTGTGCCGCCTGGGATGGGCGCATCACGTCCCCACCCCCTGCAATGATCTGCTTCTGCAGTTGGTTTTGGCCAAGCAGTCCATCTATCTGGGCCGCTGAGCAGTTTTCATGTACCGTATGGAAGTTCTTTCTTGACGCAGAGCGGCTTTTGTACTATGTTATACATAAAAATGTATAAGTAAAGGAGTAAGCTGCCACGAGTGAAACCCCGGCTTATGTAAAGAAGAGGAGGCCCTCCCCATCTGACGGCGCAGCCGTGCGCCTCCTTGTGACCGTGTGTTTTCTTTCATCCACAGCGACCTCATATTTTGTTTTGTAAGGAGGAATCCCCATGTCCGCATTGAGATCCCGCGTGCGCCTTGGCAGCAAGGCGCCCCTGAGCCAGCAGGAGCTCCGGCAGCTTGACGCCTATTGGCGTGCTGCCAACTATCTGACCGCCTGCCAGCTCTATCTGCTGGATAACCCCCTGCTGGAGCGTCCTCTCGTCAAGAGCGACATCAAGCAGACCGTGGTGGGTCACTGGGGTACCTGCCCCGGGCAGAACTTCATCTATACGCACCTCGACCGGGTCATCAAGCGCGATGATCTGGACATGATCTATCTCTCCGGCCCCGGTCACGGCGGCAACGCCATGGTGGCGCAGGACTGGCTGGACGGCAGCTACACGGAGATCTATCCCAATATCACCCGGGACAAGGAGGGTATGCAGAAGCTCTTTAAGCGCTTCTCCTTCCCCGGCGGCATTCCCAGCCACGTAGCGCCGGAGACTCCCGGCTCTATCCACGAGGGCGGCGAGCTGGGCTACTCCTTAGCCCACGCCTTCGGCGCCGTGGCGGATAACCCCGCGCTGATCGCCGCCTGCGTGGTGGGCGACGGCGAGGCGGAAACCGGCCCGCTGGCCACCTCATGGCACGGCAACAAGTTCGTCAACCCCATTACCGACGGCGCGGTGCTGCCCATTCTGCACCTCAACGGCTTCAAGATCGCCAATCCCACCATCTTCTCCCGCATGAGCCACGAGGAGGTGGAGTGCTTCTTCCTCGGCTGCGGCTGGAAGCCCTACTTTGTGGAGGGCAGCGACCCCATGACCATGCACCAGCAGATGGCAGCCGTTCTCGACGCGGCGATCCGTGAGATCAAGCGCATCCAGCGGGAGGCGCGAAAGGGCGGTGAGGCCAAGCGTCCCCGCTGGCCCATGATCGTGCTGCGCACCCCCAAGGGCTGGACAGGCCCCAAGGAGGTGGACGGACTGCCGGTGGAGGATTGCTGGCGCGCCCATCAGGTGCCCATCTCCATGGGCGCGGACACGGAAAAGCACCTTGCCCAGCTGGAAACATGGCTGCGTTCCTATAAGCCGGAGGAGCTGTTCAACGCCGACGGTACGCCCGTGGAGCTGGTAGCGTCCTTCCCGCCTGCGGGCAATCGACGCATGGGCGCAAACCCCCATGCCAACGGCGGTCTGCTGCTGCGGGATCTGCGTACTCCCGATTTCCGGGATTATGCCGTGGACGTCAAGGCCCCCGGCTCCGTGGAGGCGCAGGATATGTACGTTCTCGGCACCTATGTCCGTGATGTGATGAAGCTGAACATGGACGCCCGGAACTTCCGCATTTTCGCGCCGGACGAAACGGCGTCCAACCGCTTGCAGGCCGTTTTCGACGTGACCGGCCGCCGCTTCCTTGACCAGCAGATCCCCGGCATTGACGACCACCTCGACCCCGACGGACGGGTGATGGACTCCATGCTCTCCGAGCATTTCTGCGAGGGCTTTTTGGAGGGCTATCTGCTCACCGGACGCCACGGCTTCTTTGACAGCTATGAGGCGTTCATCCGCATCGTGGACTCCATGTTTGCCCAGCACGCCAAGTGGCTGAAGATGTGCAGCGAGCTGCCCTGGCGGCATGACATCGCCTCCCTCAACTATATCCTCACCTCCAATGTGTGGCAGCAGGATCACAACGGCTTCACCCACCAGGACCCCGGCTTCCTCGACCATGTGGCCAACAAGAAGGCGGATGTGGTGCGGATGTATCTGCCGCCGGATGCCAACTGCCTGCTGAGCTGCTTTGACCACTGCATCAAGAGCCGCAACTATGTGAATGTCATTGTGGCCAGCAAGCACCCCCGCCAGCAGTGGCTGACCATGGAGCAGGCGGTGAAGCACTGCACACAGGGCATCGGCATCTGGAGCTGGGCCTCCAACGATCAGGGCGAGGAGCCGGATGTGGTCATGGCCTGCTGCGGCGACACACCCACGCTGGAAACGCTGGCCGCCGTCAGCATCCTGCGTAAGGAGCTGCCGGAGCTGAAGCTCCGCGTGGTAAATGTGGTGGATCTGATGAAGCTCCAGCCCCACACGGAGCATCCCCACGGTCTGACCGACGAGGAATACGACGGTCTGTTCACCAAGGATAAGCCCATTATCTTCGCCTATCACGGGTATCCTACCCTCGTCCATGAGCTGACCTATCGCCGCCACAACAAAAATCTCCATGTCCGCGGCTACAAGGAGGAGGGTACCATCACCACGCCCTTCGATATGCGGGTACTCAACGACATCGACCGGTTTGATCTGGTCATCGACACGGTGCGCCGTCTGCCGCAGTTGGGCAATCGCGGCGCATACCTCGTCCAGAAGATGCAGGATAAGCTGGTGGAGCATCGCCAGTATATCCGCGACAACGGTGTGGATCTGCCCGAGATTCGCAACTGGAAGTGGGATGAAGCTCTGAACAACGCCGAGTGAGATTTGGTGATCGCAGAGGTGATTCCCGGCGCGGCGGGCAGCGAGCATGACCCGGACACGGAACTGAACCTGTTCGCGTTCTGACCTGCGCCGCATCGTACACCTATAAATTTCGCGCAAAAGCTCCCGGCATACCACGTGCGTGGTATGCCGGGAGTCTTTTTGGTGCCTTCAGGCGTGGAAATAAACCCCCAGTTCTACTGGGGGAAGAAAGATAGCTTTAGCATGAGAAAAACCT
>PPYF01544409.1_pt1 | contig 45570 bp, 46 predicted proteins | sample 1559871 | NCBI WGS metagenome assembly PPYF01 (sample SAMN08240021, study PRJNA423297) | Human gut metagenome, whole genome shotgun sequencing project.
TTCTCGGTGTCCGGGACGGAATTATCCGCGACCAAACAGCACTGAGAACGCTTCAGGAATACATCAGGACGCAATGCCTGAAATAATTTTTTTTGCAAATCACAAAGTCAATTTAATGAGCCTCGCGATGCGGGGCTTTTTGCAATAAATGCGTACCGCAACGCATGTTTTTTACACCGAACCTGCCCCTTTGGAATGGGCCTTTGAGGATACCAGTTAGTGCTGGCGAGCCTCGGTGGGCTGGTTTCCTGTGCGGCAAAGGTTCATTTCAAAGAGTAGGTACACGCTATGAAATCATTAACCCTCTTCAATCAACCAATTCGTATCGGTGAAGATGGCATGATCTGCCTCACTGATATGTGGAAAGCCAGTGGTAAAAGTGAATCTGAATCGCCTTACCACTACCTGCGAAACAAGCAGACCAAAGAGTTCTTAGCCGAGCTGGAGAAAAACCACGAATCTGTGGTTTTTACTGAGCGCGGTGTACACGGTGGAACATATGGCGGGAAGTTTGTTGCTTACGATTATGCGGCTTGGTTAAACCCCGGGTTCAAGTACGCGGCCTATAAAGTCCTCGATGACTACTTCACCGGAGAACTTCAGCATCGCAACAGCTTAAGTGCGCAGCTCAACATGAAATGTCATGAGTTTGACCAGAAGAAAGACATGGCGAGCTTCTGCGGACAAGGGCTGGCAGCATGGCGCTATACGAAGCCAGTGTTGGTCGCTGAGATTAACTCCCTGGCTAACCAGCTGCAGATTACGATCCCCGGGCTTCCGGGATGAGTGATCGTGTCATTGAATGCGCCTCCAGAGCGGGGCGCGACTTCTCAGAGTTCATGAAAGGCGAGAAGGGCATGATGGAAGCATTGGCCTCGGTGGATGAGTTTGGCGAGCAGCTGCGCCTCAACGGCTGTGTCAATCATCACTTTGTTAGCTACATGATGCGGAACTCGATCATGCAGGCATTCATGGACATGGCAAAAGCCGAGAGGAAAGAAGAGCGCCGGCGTAAGCGAGCGGAAGCAAAAGCAAAAGTGAAGTAGCCATTACAAAGCCCATCTACGGGTGGGCTTGATAATGAAACCGGAATTTATTCTGGGCAACCAGTTACGGCAGTACCGCGAAACAACCCAAGCCAGTAAGTGGGGAAATAACACTGGCAGCCACTGAAAGATGAACCTCCAGCCTTATGGCAAAAAAGATTCTTTGTGGTGGCGGACTGATGGAAAGACATCGGATAGAATCAAGCAGTGGCTAGGGTAGCTCCCGAAAAGCGGACTCGTCACCGCCTGCCACTGAATCTATGGCGAACAACTAGACGAGGTTGTGATGGATGATAACGGAAACCAATGGATCAATGTTGAACACCGGCTACCAGAAAGCAAAGAAGGGATGTGGTCTAAAGAGGTTATAGCTCTTACTGATACTGGTGACGTGTTCAAACTATCATGTATGGGCTCTTACTGGCAGAGAACCAAGGCATTCATCGATTCAGGAGCAAGCAAGGTTACACACTGGATGCCGCTTAATTACCCAGATGATTAAAACGGATGAAAAATGAAAGGTCGCTCAGGCGGCCTTTTTTATTGCCATCACAAAAGCCATTCCCTACAGAGTGGCTTTGATAATGGCTTATACCCTACACGGGATAACTTAACTGATATCCCTTTTAACGGATAAACGGAGCCAACAATGGCAGAGATTATTCCCATGACTGAAGAACAGAAATTCCAGTTAGAGATTTACAAGCTGGTCATGAACCAGAACGCAGCCGCAGAAGAAGCATTTCAATTCATCGGCACTGACGAGTTGAAGCTTGAGCTATTCAAAATTCACTTCCAGTCAGGCGGCGCTAATTCAGATATCACGACCCGAACCATCGAAGCGGTGCGTAAATCGAAGGAAGCGTTAGACCTGTTCACTACCGGAGTGTAAGAGATGACTGAACAAGAAATGCCGAGATACCAGTGCCACAAAAAAGTTCGCGCCCTGAAGATTGGCTCTATAGAACATAAGCCAAACCCAGATCAGTCTGGTAAGACTGGCTCTTCTAGTTATGGAGCAATTATTCATCCGGATGATAAGAAATACGCAGCATTTGATGTTAGCGCGGAATATATCTGTAAGCACCGACCAATGTCTGGAGGCTATTACGTTGTCTATGAGGATGGATATGAATCATATTCTCCTGCTGAGGTATTTGAGTCTGGATATTCAAAATTATAGGAATCCTCTATGACAAGCGTCGTTGATCTTGGTAAGGAGAAGAAATTCCCAATTACTCAAGAGCTATATGAGCGGCTGGAAAGCGTCATCCATGATTACGATGGTGAAATCAGTTTATGCGAGGCGATTGGCACACTAGAATTGCTGAAGCAGTCACTGATTGAAAGCGCGAAAGAGTCCTCAGCCTGAAATAACGATTAAGTGAGATGAATATGGCGACTGAACCAAAAGCTGGTCGCCCCTCTGATTATATGCCGGAGGTGGCTGACGATATCTGCTCGTTGCTTTCTTCTGGCGAAAGTTTGCTGAAAGTATGTAAGCGTCCTGGTATGCCGGATAAGTCCACTGTTTTCCGCTGGTTGGCAAAGCATGAGGATTTTCGCGACAAGTACGCGAAGGCAACTGAGGCACGAGCTGATTCTATTTTCGAAGAGATATTCGAAATTGCTGACACTGCGATTCCAGATGCTGCTGAGGTGGCAAAGGCAAGACTTCGCGTTGATACCCGCAAATGGGCGCTGGCCCGAATGAATCCCCGTAAGTATGGCGACAAGGTAACTAACGAGCTTGTCGGTAAGGACGGCGGCGCAATTCAGATTGAAACATCACCGATGAGCACTCTATTCGGAAAATGACCTCGATTAATCCTATCTTTGAACCGTTCATTGAGGCGCATCGCTACAAAGTCGCCAAAGGCGGTCGAGGTAGCGGTAAGTCATGGGCAATTGCTAGGCTGCTTGTTGAAGCGGCGCGTCGGCAGCCAGTGCGTATTCTTTGCGCTCGTGAACTGCAAAACAGTATCAGCGATTCGGTAATCCGGTTGCTTGAAGATACCATCGAGCGGGAAGGGTATTCTGCTGAGTTTGAAATTCAGCGTTCAATGATTCGTCATCTCGGAACGAATGCTGAGTTCATGTTCTACGGCATCAAAAACAACCCGACGAAGATTAAATCGCTCGAAGGCATTGATATCTGCTGGGTGGAAGAAGCGGAAGCGGTAACGAAGGAATCATGGGATATCCTGATACCAACCATCCGCAAGCCGTTTTCCGAAATATGGGTGAGCTTTAACCCGAAGAACATCCTCGACGATACCTATCAGCGATTCGTCGTAAATCCTCCCGATGATATTTGTCTGCTGACGGTGAACTACACCGACAACCCGCACTTTCCTGAAGTTCTCCGTCTGGAGATGGAAGAGTGTAAACGCAGAAACCCGACACTGTATCGTCACATCTGGCTTGGTGAGCCAGTGAGCGCAAGTGATATGGCAATCATCAAACGTGAATGGCTTGAAGCTGCTACCGATGCGCACAAGAAACTCGGATGGAAAGCGAAAGGAGCTGTTGTCTCTGCGCATGACCCATCAGATACAGGGCCAGATGCTAAAGGTTATGCATCGCGCCATGGTTCTGTAGTTAAGCGCATTGCCGAAGGCCTGCTGATGGACATCAACGATGGTGCTGACTGGGCTACTTCGCTGGCGATTGAAGACGGCGCTGACCACTACCTGTGGGATGGTGATGGTGTTGGTGCCGGGCTACGCAGACAGACAACGGAAGCGTTCACCGGCAAGAAAATCACCGCCACGATGTTCAAGGGCAGCGAATCGCCATTCGATGAAGATGCACCGTATCAGGCCGGAGCATGGGCCGATGAAGTCGTACAGGGCGACAACGTTCGCACTATTGGTGATGTGTTCCGCAATAAGCGAGCGCAATTCTATTACGCGCTGGCTGACAGGCTGTATCTGACATATCGGGCGGTTGTCCACGGTGAGTATGCAGACCCCGACGACATGCTGAGCTTCGACAAAGAAGCGATAGGCGAGAAGATGCTGGAGAAGCTGTTTGCAGAACTGACGCAGATTCAGCGCAAATTCAATAATAACGGGAAGCTGGAGCTTATGACTAAGGTCGAAATGAAGCAGAAGCTCGGTATTCCATCTCCTAACCTGGCTGATGCGCTGATGATGTGTATGCATTGCCCGGCATTGGTCCGCGAAGAAACAGAAATATACGTTCCCTCATCCTCCGGTTGGTAAACATGGCAGAGACATTAGAGAAAAAACATGAGCGGATCATGCTCAGGTTTGACCGCGCCTATTCTCCACAGCAGGAAGTGCGCGAAAAGTGCATTGAAGCTACGAGGTTTGCTCGTGTCCCCGGAGGTCAATGGGAAGGAGCAACGGCGGCTGGAACTAAGCTTGATGAGCAGTTCGAGAAGTATCCTAAGTTTGAAATCAATAAGGTAGCAACTGAACTTAACCGCATCATTGCAGAATACCGCAATAACAGAATCACCGTTAAGTTTCGTCCTGGTGACAGAGAGGCAAGCGAAGAGTTAGCCAATAAATTAAATGGTCTGTTCCGTGCTGACTACGAAGAAACCGATGGCGGTGAGGCTTGCGATAATGCATTTGACGACGCTGCTACTGGTGGTTTCGGTTGCTTCCGTTTGACGTCGATGCTGGTCAATGAATACGACCCCATGGACGATCGTCAGCGTATTGCTATTGAACCAATATACGACCCGTCGCGCTCTGTGTGGTTTGACCCTGACGCTAAGAAGTACGACAAATCTGACGCGTTGTGGGCGTTCTGCATGTATTCGTTGTCACCTGAAAAATATGAGGCTGAATACGGAAAGAAACCTCCTGCTTCTCTGGATGTAACGTCTATGACCAGTTGGGAATATGACTGGTTTGATGCAGATGTTATTTACATAGCGAAGTATTACGAAGTTCGTAAAGAGTCTGTTGACGTTATCAGTTATCGTCATCCAATCACTGGAGAGATTGCAACATATGACAGTGATCAGGTCGAAGATATTGAAGATGAACTGGCAATAGCTGGATTTCAGGAAGTGGCAAGGCGCTCAGTGAAGCGCCGTCGTGTGTATGTATCCGTAGTGGATGGTGATGGTTTCCTTGAGAAACCTCGACGTATTCCTGGTGAGCATATCCCCCTCATCCCGGTTTATGGAAAACGCTGGTTCATTGATGACATTGAGCGTGTCGAAGGACATATTGCAAAAGCAATGGATCCACAGCGTTTGTACAACCTTCAGGTATCAATGCTGGCTGATACTGCAGCGCAAGACCCCGGTCAGATCCCTATAGTTGGCATGGAGCAAATACGTGGACTTGAGAAGCACTGGGAGGCTCGCAACAAGAAACGACCAGCGTTCTTGCCGTTGCGCGAAGTGAGAGATAAATCTGGCAACATCATCGCTGGAGCTACCCCGGCAGGATATACACAGCCTGCGGTTATGAATCAGGCATTGGCTGCATTACTACAGCAAACCAGTGCTGATATTCAGGAGGTTACAGGCGGCAGTCAGGCCATGCAGCAGATGCCAAGTAATATTGCTCAGGAAACGGTTAACAACTTGATGAACAGAGCAGATATGGCTTCGTTTATCTATCTGGACAATATGGCGAAAAGTCTTAAACGCGCTGGTGAAGTATGGCTGTCAATGGCGCGTGAAGTGTACGGTTCAGAGCGTGAAGTGCGCATCGTTAACGAAGATGGAAGTGATGATATCGCTGTCCTGAGCGCACAGGTTGTTGACAGGCAAACAGGGGCTGTTGTTGCTTTAAATGACCTTTCTGTCGGTCGATACGATGTGACGGTTGATGTTGGACCAAGCTACACAGCACGACGTGATGCAACGGTTTCTGTACTGACAAATGTCCTTAGCTCTATGCTTCCAACAGACCCAATGCGCCCGGCAATTCAGGGTATTATTCTGGACAATATCGATGGCGAAGGCCTTGATGACTTCAAAGAGTACAACCGAAACCAACTGCTGATATCTGGCATTGCAAAACCACGCAATGAGAAAGAGCAGCAGATTGTTCAACAGGCGCAAATGGCAGCACAAAGCCAGCCAAATCCTGAAATGGTTCTCGCTCAGGCGCAAATGGTAGCAGCGCAGGCAGAAGCGCAAAAAGCAACTAACGAAACTGCTCAAACTCAAATCAAAGCATTTACTGCCCAGCAGGATGCGATGGAGAGTCAGGCAAACACTGTCTATAAACTGGCTCAAGCCAGAAACATCGATGACAAAGCAGTGATGGAGGCAATACGCCTTCTGAAAGATGTCGCCGAGTCACAACAACAGCAATTCCAGTCACCACCACAGTCACCGGCAGACTTAATGCCGAGTTAACCAGGAGTAATCAATGGAAAACGAACTGATCATCGACGGTCAGGTTATTGACCTGTCTGAAACACAGGAAAATGCAGAAGAAACCATCATCCAAACAGAGTCACAGCCTGAGAATGAAAGCCAGGATGACAACGGTAAAGAGGTGGCAACTGAGCCTGAAAAAACCGAAGAGACACCAGAAGATTACGCCTTGCGTATTGGTGATGAAGAAATTCAGCTTAACGCTGACGATGATGATCACATTGACGGGCAACCTGCGCCGCAATGGGTGAAAGATCTTCGCAAAGGCTTCAAAGAAACACAGAAAGAAAACCGTGAGTTGCGCCGCCAGCTTGAGGAAGCATTAGCCAAGCCAGCGGAACATCAGCAACCACAACCAGACGCTATTCCACCAAAACCGACTCTTGAGTCGTGTGATTATGACGAACAGGCGTTTGAACAGGCATTGACTGATTGGCATGAGAAAAAAGGCCGTGTCGAACAGCAGCAGCAACAAAAACTACGTCAGCAACAGGAATACCAGCAGCGTTTCCAGCAAAGGGTAGAAGCGCATAAACAACGGGCAGCCAAACTTCCTGTGAAAGATTATCAGGAAATGGAAGCCATTGTTCTTAGTGAGCTACCACCAATTCAGCAGGAAATCATCATTCACTGTGCAGACGAAGGCTCTGAACTACTCGCCTATGGCTTAGGTAAGAGCCAGCAATTACGCCAGCGTGTAGCCGCTGAGACAGATCCAATTCGCGCAGCATTCCTCTTGGGGCAGATTAGCAAACAGGTAAGCCTTGCTCCAAAACCAAAGAAAGCCATCAAGCCAGAGCCGGAAGTACGTGGTGGCGGTGCTGATGCGAAACAAGACGAATTCAACAAATTATGCCCCGGCGCAAAAATCGAATAAGGAAAAGATAAATGCCTAACAATCTCGACAGTAACGTCAGTCAAATCGTTCTGAAAAAATTCCTTCCGGGTTTTATGTCAGATTTAGTTCTGGCGAAAACCGTAGACCGTCAGTTGCTGGCAGGTGAAATCAACTCCAGCACTGGCGATAGCGTTAGCTTTAAACGTCCGCATCAATTCTCATCCCTCCGTACTCCCACTGGTGATATTTCAGGGCAAAATAAAAATAACCTGATCTCAGGTAAAGCTACGGGGCGTGTAGGTAACTACATCACTGTTGCTGTTGAATATCAGCAACTGGAGGAAGCGATCAATCTTAACCAGCTGGAAGAAATTCTCGCGCCGGTTCGCCAGCGAATCGTTACCGACCTTGAAACAGAGCTTGCTCACTTCATGATGAATAACGGTGCGTTGTCACTTGGTAGCCCCAATACTCCAATCACCAAATGGTCTGATGTTGCGCAGACGGCATCTTTCCTGAAAGACCTCGGCGTTAATGAAGGTGAAAACTATGCTGTAATGGATCCATGGTCTGCACAGCGACTTGCTGATGCGCAGACTGGTTTGCATGCTTCAGATCAATTGGTTCGTACTGCATGGGAGAACGCACAGATCCCAACCAATTTTGGCGGCATTCGCGCACTGATGTCTAATGGGCTTGCCTCTCGTACGCAGGGGGCATTTGGCGGAACACTGACAGTCAAAACACAGCCAACTGTTACCTATAACGCAGTTAAAGACTCATACCAGTTCACTGTAACATTGACCGGAGCGACAGCCAGCGTTACAGGTTTTCTGAAAGCTGGTGATCAGGTCAAATTCACCAATACCTACTGGCTGCAACAGCAGACCAAACAGGCGTTGTATAACGGAGCCACACCAATTAGCTTCACTGCAACGGTTACTGCTGATGCTAATTCAGACAGCGGTGGCGATGTGACGGTTACGCTTTCTGGTGTTCCGATTTATGACACTACAAACCCGCAGTACAACTCTGTAAGTCGTCAGGTAGAGGCAGGCGATGCCGTATCTGTAGTAGGCACTGCTAGCCAGACAATGAAGCCAAACCTGTTCTATAACAAGTACTTCTGTGGACTTGGCTCTATCCCACTGCCGAAACTGCACAGTATTGATTCTGCTGTTGCAACATATGAAGGTTTCTCCATCCGCGTACATAAATACGCAGATGGCGATGCCAACGTGCAAAAAATGCGCTTCGACTTACTGCCTGCATATGTGTGCTTTAACCCTCACATGGGCGGTCAGTTCTTCGGTAATCCGTAATAACAAGGGGCTTACGCCCCTTTTATGTTTTAAGGAAACAATATGGATCGGATGAGTGTATTCCTTGCCGCAGATAACGAATCCGGGCATGTACAGGCCGTTATCGCAGAAAAAGACTTCCAGTTTTTCGAAAGGTTGGGCTTTGTTGCCTCAGTTGATGAATTGAAACCGACCAGTAAGCGAGGTCGTAAGGCGGCAGACAATGGCAACAGTACTGACAAAGGGTGAGATCGTCCTTTTTGCGCTTCGTAAGTTTGCTATTGCTTCTAATGCATCGCTGACTGATGTTGAGCCGCAATCAATTGAAGATGGTGTAAATGATCTGGAAGATATGATGTCCGAGTGGATGATTAACCCCGGCGACATTGGTTACGCTTTCGCAACTGGAGATGATCAGCCATTACCAGATGATGAGTCAGGTCTTCCAAGAAAATACAAACACGCAGTAGGCTATCAGTTATTGCTGAGAATGCTATCTGATTACAGCCTTGAACCAACTCAGCAAGTTCTCAGTAACGCCCAACGCTCATATGATGCCTTGATGACCGACACTCTGGTTGTTCCTTCAATGCGACGACGTGGAGATTTTCCTGTAGGGCAGGGTAATAAATATGACGTGTTCACATCTGACCGATATTATCCAGGCGATCTCCCTCTGATTGATGGCGATATCCCAAACGCATAGGTGAATAAATGCCTATTCAGCAACTTCCGCTTATGAAAGGTGTCGGCAAAGACTTTAGAAACGCCGACTATATCGACTATCTGCCAGTGAATATGTTGGCTACACCCAAAGAAATCCTGAACAGCAGCGGATATCTTCGCTCATTCCCGGGCATTGCCAAACGTTCTGATGTGAACGGCGTATCGCGCGGAGTTGAGTACAACATGGCGCAGAGTGCTGTTTATCGCGTGTGTGGCGGCAAGCTGTACAAAGGAGAAAGTGAAGTCGGTGATGTTGCCGGAAGTGGTCGTGTATCAATGGCGCATGGTCGGACATCTCAGGCTGTAGGCGTTAATGGTCAACTGGTCGAGTATCGCTATGATGGCACGGTTAAAACCGTCTCAAACTGGCCTACAGACAGCGGATTCACGCAGTATGAGTTAGGCTCAGTACGCGACATTACGCGCTTACGTGGGCGTTATGCGTGGTCAAAAGACGGCACTGATTCATGGTTTATCACTGACCTTGAAGACGAATCTCATCCTGACCGCTACAGCGCACAATATCGCGCAGAGTCTCAGCCTGACGGAATCATCGGCATCGGAACATGGCGAGACTTCATCGTCTGCTTTGGTTCATCGACGATTGAATATTTCTCCCTGACTGGTGCAACCACAGTTGGTGCTGCTTTGTATGTCGCACAGCCATCGCTGATGGTGCAGAAAGGCATTGCCGGGACTTACTGCAAAACACCGTTCGCTGATTCGTATGCGTTCATCAGCAATCCGGCAACAGGTGCGCCATCTGTATACATCATCGGCTCCGGTCAGGTATCACCAATCGCCAGCGCGAGCATTGAGAAAATACTACGCTCCTACACTGCTGATGAACTGGCTGATGGTGTGATGGAGTCTCTGCGATTTGATGCGCATGAGCTGCTGATTATCCATCTTCCGCGCCATGTTCTCGTGTACGACGCATCTTCAAGCGCCAATGGTCCGCAATGGTGTGTGTTGAAAACAGGCCTGTATGACGATGTGTACCGCGCTATCGACTTCATTTACGAAGGCAATCAGATAACGTGCGGCGATAAGCTGGAATCGGTTACCGGGAAATTGCAGTTCGATATCAGCAGCCAGTATGGTCTACAGCAAGAACACCTGCTGTTTACTCCGTTGTTCAAAGCGGATAACGCCAGAGTGTTTGACTTTGAGGTTGAATCGTCAACTGGCGTTGCGCAGTACGCTGACCGCCTGTTCCTCTCTGCAACCACTGACGGCATCAATTACGGGCGTGAGCAGATGATTGAGCAGAATGAACCGTTCGTTTACGACAAGCGCGTTTTGTGGAAGCGAGTCGGGCGCATCAGGAAAAACATTGGCTTCAAATTGCGCGTTATCACGAAGTCACCTGTCACTCTGTCTGGCTGCCAGATAAGGATTGAGTAATGGCTGATTCGAATCTCAATGTGCCGGTAATCATTCAGGCTACACGGCTCGACACATCAGTCCTTCCACGCAATATCTTCTCGCAGTCGTATCTGCTTTACGTTATCGCACAGGGCACTGATGTTGGTAACGTGGCTAACAAGGCCAACGAGGCCGGACAGGGCGCTTATGACGCACAAGTCAGGAACGATGAGCAGGATGTGATTCTCGCTGACCATGAGCAGCGAATTTCTGCTGCGGAAGCAACGCTTGTTAATCATGAGGAGCGAATCAGCCAGGCAGAATCAACTCTTCAGGAACATGAAACGCGAATCGCTCAGAATGAAAGCGATATTGCGTCGCTTGATACCAGAGTTCAGTCGCTGGAATCGCAGGTTTCAGACCATGAAACGCGCATCGATGCTCTGGAGTATGCCACTACTCGCAAGAAGTCAGAGGTTGTTTACTCTGGCGTATCTGTAACCATCCCGACAGCGCCGACCAACCTTGTTAGCCTGCTGAAAACGCTCACGCCGTCATCCGGCACGTTGGCACCATTCTTCGACACCGTTAACAACAAGATGGTTGTGTTCAACGAGAACAAAACCTTGTTCTTCAAGCTGTCGATTGTCGGGACGTGGCCCAGCGGAACCACCAACAGATCAATGCAGCTAACCTTTTCCGGCTCTGTTCCTGACACACTGGTCAGCAGTCGTAATGCGGCGACAACAACCGACAACATCCTGTTAGCTACATTCTTCAGCGTGGATAAAGACGGCTTTCTTGCCACAAATGGCAGTACGTTAACCATTCAGTCGAATGGTGCGGCGTTTACTGCCACAACCATCAAGATAATCGCGGAGCAGTGATGATTCAGTTCAAACCAACGCGAAACATCGACCTGATAGAAGCCGTGGGAAATCACCCCGACATTATCGCCGGGAGCAACAACGGTGATGGATACGACTACAAGCCTGAATGCCGTTACTTTGAGGTGAACGTGCACGGGCAGTTCGGCGGAATTGTTTACTATCAGGAGATTCAGCCGCTGACATTCGATTGCCACGCCATGTACCTGCCAGAGGTTCGTGGATTCAGCAAGGAAATCGGGCTGGCGTTCTGGCGATACATTCTGACTAACACCACCGTTCAGTGCGTCACATCGTTCGCTGCACGCAAATTCCGCCACGGTCAGATGTACTGCGCAATGATTGGCCTTAATCGTGTAGGAACCATCAAGAAATACTTCAAAGGCGTGGATGACGTGACGTTTTACAGCGCAACACGCGAAGAACTAATCGACTTCCTGAATCACGGGAGATAGCCATGTTATATGCATTTAAGCTGGGCAGAAAACTGCGCGGCGAGGAACCTTATTGCCCTGAAAAAGGCGGGAAAGGTGGCAGTTCTGATAAAAGTGCAAAGTATGCCGCAGAAGCTCAGAAGTATGCCGCAGACCTGCAAAATCAGCAGTTCAACACCATCATGAATAACCTGAAGCCGTTTACTCCTCTGGCTGAGAAGTATGTCGGCAGCCTCGAGAACTTATCGTCTCTGGAGGGGCAAGGTCAGGCACTTAACCAGTATTACAACTCTCAGCAGTATAAAGACCTTGCAGGTCAGGCTCGCTATCAGAGTCTGGCGGCAGCGGAAGCAACAGGTGGATTGGGTTCCACCGCAACCAGTAATCAGTTAGCAACAATCGCACCAACGCTTGGTCAGCAATGGCTATCTGGACAAATGAACAATTACAACAACCTGGCAAATATCGGTCTTGGCGCTCTTCAGGGGCAGGCAAACGCCGGGCAAACATATGCCAACAACATGAGCCAGATTTCACAGCAAAGCGCGGCGCTGGCGGCGGCAAACGCCAACCGACCGTCAGCATTGCAGCAGGGTGTTAGTGGTGCTGCATCCGGTGCGCTTTTGGGTGGTGGCATAGCCAGTGCTCTCGAGCTATCAACTCCGTGGGGTGCTGGTATCGGTGCTGGTCTTGGTCTGCTTGGCTCGTTGTTTTAAGGGGTAATCAATGGCTACGTGGCAACAGGGTATTAATTCTGGTGGTTTTCTGGCTGGCATTGTTGCGCAAAACGAGAATGCGCCAAAGGCAAGCGACATTAACGCAACGCTTGGTCTGATCCGCGAAAACAATGAACTGGCTCGCTCAGGTGCAAATAACGTTGGTCTGACCGCGTTACGTGGTCTGGCTGGAGTTGCTGATATTTATAAGCAGGAACAGCAACAGAAAGCGATTAGTGCGTTCAATAAGGTTCACGCTGATGCATGGGCTTCTGGTGATCCATCGGGACTATTTAAGTTTGCCCAGGAAAATCCAGCGTTTGTTGCACAGGCACAACAGGCGTTTTCCGGTCTTAATGATCAGCAACGCAACGATATGGGCGATTTAGCCATGAGGGCTAACGTCGCTCTTTCTCAGGGACCGGAAGCCTACAGTAAATTCATTACTGACAACAAGGACAGGTTAAATCGCGTGGGGGCGAATGCTGACTGGATGATTCAGACAGGTATCCAGAATCCAGAGCAGCTATCACACATGCTGACTACTATGTCTCTCGGTGCACTTGGGCCAGAAAAGGCGTTTGCTGTTCAGGATAAGATGGTTGGTCGCCAACTTGAGAAAGGGCGATTGGATGAAAGCATCCGTCAGGCTGACATGGAGAACGCGAGAGGATGGGCAAATATCCAAAACGCTCAACTAGACAGGGCTCAGCGGGCACAAATGCATAATGATAACGTCGCCCTGAAGTTGCAGGAATTAGGGATGAAGCAAAAGGAAAGCGGAAAGATTGACCCAAAACTTGTTCGAGATCTGAACAGTGATATTAATGGGTTCTCAAAGAATTATTCTGCAATGCGCAGTGCTGCTGACAACCTACAAGCCCTTGGGAAGCGCAACACTCCAGCCGCGCAGTTGGGAATGATTTTCAACTATATGAAATCGCTGGATCCGCAATCTGTGGTACGCGAAGGTGAGCAAGTGCAGGTAAAACGCACTGATGGAATATTCGGCACACTTGGTAACTATGTTAGCCAATTATCTAACGGCAAGATGCTGAATAATGAGCAAGTCCAAGACTTAATCAACACCTCAAAACTGATGGCAAATACTGAAGGCGAAAAGTTTAATCAGCAAATGGATGATTATCTTTCAACTTATGGAGATTCTCTCCCCAGCGGACTAACTAAGCAATTGCAATCCAGAAAAGCCAAGCTGTATGAAGATATTCAGCAGCCTGCGCAACAACAGACACAACAAGCAACATCTGGCGGTCAAACATTTCGAGAAGGTATGACCGCGAAAAATCCTAAAACTGGTCAGAAAATTATTTACAGGAACGGACAATGGCAACCAATGTAGGTTTACCAGAGGGGTTTGTTCTGGATGAACAGCCTGATAACTCACAACTTCCTGATGGCTTTGTGCTTGATGCCCAACCAGAACAGCAGCAATCTCCTTTGGTTTCACTAGAGGAAAATTCCAGACAGGAAAATGTGGTTAATAATGCTAACGGCTTCGACCGTTTTATGTATGGCGTTCTCAGTGGATTGATGGATGTTGGTAAAGGTGTTGGCCTGTTTCAGGACATGACACCAGAAGAGCAAGCCGCAATTCAGTCTCTACAGCAGAAGTTAGCGGCAAAACCATCAACCGCACAAGATGTTGGTGAGTTCGTTGGACAAGCAGCGCCATTTGTTAGTGGTGGTGGGATTATTTCTCAGGTTCCGAAAGGGGCGGCAAGGCTGGCTGCCGCCGCAGGGCTTGGTGCTGGAGAAGGGGCTATTGTAGCCAATGGAACAAATAGCGATGTTGCTTCCGGCGCTGCTATTGGCGCTGTGGCTGGCCCTGTAGCCGAGATTGTTGGTCCAGCGCTTGGGAAGATTGCAGGAAAAATTAAAAATAGTGCCGGAGATATTTATCGCTCATCCGTAGGGATGGGTAGTAAATCATCTAAAGCAACGTTAAAGAAAGCTGCTGGCGCAATGGACAATAAATTTATCGGCGGGCAACGAGCTATTCAAGATTTCGCCGATGAAGTTAATCCTGATTTTAACGCGATAAATGCTATTCGTGAGCTAGAACTGGAAAATTATGCCACTCCAGGCATGATCTCTAATAATCCTGCTGTCAGGGCTCTTGATAATGCAGTGGCAAGTCTCCCTGGAACAGAGATTAGTGAGGCGCATAAGCGTTTTATTACTGAATTAGGAAGAAAAGCTGATGAAATGATAACTTCATTTGGGGGAAGCCTTGATAAGCAACTGGTTTCTGACAGGCTTGCAGATAATTTTGATAAAACCATTTCATCATTACAAAATCAGTCAGATAACATCTACAACAAAATTGCCGAAAAGGTTCCTGTAAGAGACCGGATTGAGGCAACTAATACATTGAATTTTTTAGAGGGTTTTGCTGATGACATAGGTGGAATTGATGAATTATCTCCAATAATGAAGCGGACATTGAACCGACTTGATCCAAACACCTTGCCAACGTATGGGCGTTTAGATCTCGCTAGAAAGCAGGTTGGACAAGCTATTGGCAAAGGCTCTGGTCCATTCAAGGATGAAGAAACAGGTGTTCTTAAAAAGTTATATGCAGCCATAACAGATGACCAACAGGCTGTCGCAGAAAAATATGGCGCAGGGGAATTATGGACGCTTGGTAAGGAGTTGGTAAAAAAACGGAAATCCATTGAAGATGATGCTGTAACCGTCTTGGGTAGAAAACTTCAGCAATCAGCAATTCCAAAAGTTGAAAGTGCTGTTGTTAATATGGCAAAAGGAAACGGTGGCGACTTTAGGCAATTAATGAAGTCGATTCCAAAGGATATGCGGCAGGAAGTTGCGCTCACCTCAATGAATAAAGCATTTACCAGCTATGCCAAATCACCTGGTCAGCAATTAGGAGTTGATGGATTTGTAAAATGGTATAACGGAATGTCACGCAATGGGGCCAATATGAAGGCTCTCCGTGATGCTATTGGCACAGATGCATCAAAGCGCCTTGATACGATTTATCAAGCAGCTAAGGCTATGAATAGACTCAATACTGGTAAGCAGTATGCTAGTAGTCTTGTGGATCAGCAAGTTAATAACTTTCTGAAAGAAAAGGGTAGTCTCGCAAAAATTTATGGAATAGCCTCAAAAGCTGCTGCGGCGGAAGGTATTACAAGCTTATCTGGTCTTCCTGGTGTAGGTGCAACAGGGGTGATAACGTCAGCATTGATGTCAGGGAAAACAAGCAGGATAAAGGCTGCTGATGCTCTACTGTCTTCTCCTGAGTTTAAATCAATGCTATTTCGCCTGCAAAACGCACCAGTAGACAGAGCAGAAGTGAGACGCGTAATAGAAAGGAAACTGATGCAATCTGGGGCATTTAAGAGATGGGAGAAAACCTTATCAACAGATGAAGCAAAAACCATTGCCCGCACGGGGATTATTACATGGCTCGCTAGTGACAGTTAGTCAACTTTGGTTATTTTGCCTTCTTTTTCTTGATGAACTTTGCATCCATCATCTTTTGATAGCCAAACTAAAAACTTTAAAACCTTAAACACAAGTACGGCTACTGCAATGAAAGCACCAATCGCAATTATTGCTAGCGAAATTATTTGTATTGGTGCTTTTAATGCAGGGAAAATAGTGTAAATGATCGCGAAAACAGTAATTATGAGGAACCATCGCTTCACACCAACCTCCTTAGTTTTGAGCAGGATACCATGAAAAAAGTAAACATCTTTTATCTACTTCACATTTGAATGGTTTGTCATTAGGATGTTTCCGGTTTTTTAAATATGGAAATTGATATGAAGAGGATTATTGGCGTCGTTGCTGGCGCTATGATGTTATCTGGGTGCGCAACTATTGTTGGTGATGAAACGCAACTTGTGCAAGTGAACAGCAACCCTTCCGGTGCGAGCTTTAAGGTAAAAGATGAATCAGGCGTGATTGTTGCGCAAGGCAAGACTCCACAAGGAGTAACTCTTGCCAAGTCAGATGGTAGTTATTTTGGCAAAAAGAGTTACCAGATCACTATGGAAAAGGATGGGTACGAACCAGTTACCCTGCCAATCAAAGCCAATGCTAATGGTTGGTATATTGGTGGAAACCTTGTGTTTGGTGGGTTAATTGGTTGGCTTGCTGTTGATCCATTTAATGGTGGGATGTATACATTGAAGCCAAAAGAGGCAAATGCATCTCTTATACCTTCCACGAAGCAAGATTAAGAAATGAAACCCACCGTCAGGTGGGTTTTTTGTTGGAGATAAAATGGTTAACCAAATCGATCCTTAAAGCGCCTATCGCTGTTGCGTCTCTCCATTTTACTGTTGCAGTACGGACAAAGATGCTGTTTCTTTCCATCGATAGTCCATGTGAAGTACTTTTTCTTAAATCCAGCACCACAGATATCGCAACTTCTTGGTTTAAACATACTGGCTATGAAGATAAGAACAACAAATCCTATGATCCATTCCATATCATGTACCTGTTTTAACTTTATTTTTTGATTTTTAGGGATTAATCAGAAACTTTATCTTGCGATTAAGCAAAGCTACTAGCTAACAAAAGAGTGCGTATACAATCAATCGTTTCACATCAACCTCAACAAGGAGAAATCATGACCATAGAAGAACGCCTGAACAACATTGAGTTGAACCAAACCCTGCTTGACCAGCGACTTTCAGATCTTGAGCTTAAAGATCTTGATGCGCAAATATCAGAAGCAGAAGCCAAGCTCTCCAGCTTAAACCACCGCAAGAAGCAAATCCGCAACAGAATTACTCAGGGACGCGGAAGCTGTTGAGGTGGGATGCTAGGTCTCTATCGTTAAAATCAAGGCTGCTAATCATTTCATTGTAAATGGCGTTTTTATCTTCCATTGGCAGTCTTGAGTAAACCAGACACAGAGCATATTTCAGGGAGTTTAGCTCTTTCTCTAGCTCTTCCTTGCTTGACGTTGTTGACTTAATAAACTGTTTTTTATTCATTTTGCATCCTTACCATACATGGTCTTTAGCGTCTCAACATCGTGTTCAAGATCTATCAATCGTGATGCTATAGTTGCAAGGTCTAGTGCTTGAATGTGTTTATTTTTTTCGGTCCACGCTTCAAGTGCCGCGACCATCTCAGCATTTAATGAACGAGAATTAGCCTCAGCCAGTTCAATAAGACGTTCCTTTATCTCTACAGGAAGCCTCAGATTCACTTGAGGGTTTTTGTACTTACGATCAGACATCGGCGCATCCTGAATAATTTTTTACCACAGGATATGTAGGTATCTATTGACTATCAATGCGTACCTAAATACTATGTATGCGTACCACATACAACGGAGGATGCAATGAAGGTAAAAACACTGCGTATGCCAGAGAAGCTAGAAAAAATTCTTGAAGAAAAAGCAAAGGAAGAGTGTCGCTCATTCAGCGCAGAAGTAATTAAACGGGTGCTGGACAGCCTGAGGAGAGAGGGGATAACGGTGTGATTCGCTTGGATGCGGCAAAGAAATCAAAACAGTGAAGCCCCAACTGCGGGAACAGTCAGGGCTTCGGTATCAACAAATCGGATTAGGAAATATTGACATGAAAAGTATAGCAAAGGCACAAAACGATTTCACCATCTTCAAATTCGGCGACAGTGAAATCCGCGTCATCAACAAGTGCGGTGAGCCGTGGTTTGTAGCTAAAGATGTTTGTGATGCTTTAGCTTTGACTAACTCACGCAAGGCGCTTACTGCACTTGATGACGATGAAAAGGGAGTAACTTTAAGTTACACCCTTGGTGGTGAGCAGAATCTAAGCATTGTGAGCGAATCAGGTATGTATACATTGGTTCTGCGCTGCCGCGATGCCGTCAATAAAGGTTCAGTCCCGCACAAATTCCGCAAGTGGGTAACAGCAGAAGTTCTACCTTCAATTCGCAAACATGGCGAGTATGTGAAAGGCAAGAAAACCACTGTTGAGGAAAGAACGCCGCTACGCGATGCAGTAAACATGCTGGTAGGAAAGAAAGGACTTCGCTATGACGATGCATACAATATGGTTCATCAGCGTTTTGGTATTGACAGCATTGATGAACTTTCAATTGAACAAATCCCGCTGGCCGTAGAGTACATCCACAGGGTAGTGCTTGAAGGCGAGTTTATCGGCAAACAAGAGAAGAAAGCAAACGAGCTTTCTGCAAAAGAAGCAAACAGCCTTGTATGGTTATGGGATTATGCCAACCGCTCACAGGCATTATTCCGCGAACTGTATCCGGCGCTAAAACAAATTCAATCGAACTATTCCGGCAGATGCTACGACTACGGTCATGAGTTCTCGTATGTTATCGGAATGGCGAGAGATGTTTTAATCAACCACACACGAGATGTTGATATCAATGAGCCAGACGGACCAACGAATCTTTCCGCATGGATGAGACTTAAGAATAAAGAATTACCTCCTTCAGTACATAACTACTGACAGATAACCAACGCAACGACCCAGCTTCGGCTGGGTTTTTTTATGCCCAAAATTCACCGTAGCCACGCTGCGGCGATTCCTTGCATCTGGAGCAAATTAAATGACAGACATTACAGCCAATGTGATTGTATCGATGCCTTCGCAACTCTTCACTATGGCGCGTTCTTTTAAAGCCGTAGCCAATGGCAAAATTTATATCGGTAAAATTGACACTGACCCGGTAAATCCTGAAAACCAGATTCAGGTTTATGTGGAGAATGAAGACGGGTCTCACGTTCCTGTTTCGCAACCAATCATCATTAACGCTGCTGGATATCCGGTATATAACGGACAGATTGCCAAGTTTGTAACTGTGCAAGGTCATTCTATGTCTGTGTACGATGCATATGGATCACAGCAGTTCTATTTCCCTAATGTGCTGAAGTACGACCCTGATCAATTTGAGATTAGGCTTTCTAATCAAGACGGCGCTGGTCTTGTTGGGATTATGCCATATGGCACGGTACAGGATGCCATCAAATGGGTTGTCCCCGAGGTATTCCCCGGAAGTAATGCGTCAGAAAAATTACAGGCAGCTGTAAATTATGCGGTTGCAAACAAAACGAGAGTTGTAGCATCAGGTGTGTACGATGTAACAGCCCCCGTCACCATCCCAGGAGACATCATTATCGATGCTTCTACTGGAGAATTTACCTTCAATGGTATTGATTATATTTTCCATCCGCTTGGCGCAAAATCAGTAGAGATTATCGGCGGTAAGTTCACCGCAAATGCATACCACACCCAGCGTCCTCAGGTAATTTTCAATGATTACCCTGATGGGCTGGCGAATTTACCAACGCGCGTGGTGATAAAAGATATGCAATGCTTTAACTGCGGTGTTGGCTACATCATGGTTAACTGTCAGGACCCAACCAGCGTACATATTTCAGTTGAAAATAACTACTGCAAGGCTGATGACAACACAGATCAGTATATCTCTGATGCAGGAATGTCAGGTGAACATGGTGAGGTATATCCATATCTGATGATTCTTGGCAACACGACTGCATCCGTCGACATTGGAACTCCTCGCAAGTCAATGTTCCATGTAACTAATAACACCTTTGATGTTTTTATGCAGACCGGTCCGAATGCAGATATTATAAAAATCGGAGGATCGATGATAGGAGGCGTTTTCTCTGGAAATTTACTTATGAACAGGAATACTGAGTCTGCGTGTGAGATGGATACATTTACTGGTGGGCTTGAAATAAACATAACTTCCAACAGATTTGTCAATACAGCTAATAAAATGATGTCATTGCAATTTGATGGGAGTACTAGAGTCGGTCTTGGTGGGCGTTCAGTTATTTCTAACAATATCTATCATTTTGAGGAAAACCCGCTTAACGATTTCGCGATACTCCTTAGAACTTCTCTTGTTAGTATTACAGGAAATGTTTTCTACTATAAAGGTGCTACAAATCCTTCAGAACAGAGGATATTTAATTTCATCGCTTCACAGGCGTTAAACAACAATAACAACGGTTTTAATGGCATGTGGTGTGCCGGAATTAGCATCAACAGCAATACCATGCAAATGATTCTTGATCCTGGTGTTAACAAAGACCTAAGACTCCAATGCATCAACACTACCGATATGTCAGGAGCAGTTATATCTGGCAACTTCATGGCCGGGGGTGTTGGAATGGTGCTTAATGCAAGACCAGAAAGAAACAGAAACGTATGGACAGGTAACTTCATTACGTCAGGGTTATTTACGGCAGAAGATATCTGGCGAATGAACTCAGCTTTTGTAGGTTCAGGTAACTATATCGGAAATGGTTATGATAATACTGTTAATGGCGTAGCAATGTTAAGCAAGTCTTTACCTGTGTTATCTGATGGCTCAAAGGTAAGAATTACTCTTGATAAACAGATATTGACTGGTTCTACCTCTGATCGCACTCTTTACCTTCTCCACATAAAAGTGACTGGAGGTGTAAAAAATAATTATGCTACTTATATCATGTCTTCCGGTGCGCATGACGCAACAGACAGGGCAGATGCAACTGACCTTAAATCACCTATTGATCAGCGGTTAAATCCATTAGACACATCCATAGCAAACCTGCAAAGTTGCTTCAAAGCAGGGTACAACGGGAGTGGGTATATTGTGCTTGAGGCTCTTTCAGCATATAGCGCTGCAAATCATCCACCAACAAAACTTGAATATGCAATAGTACCATTATCAACAAACTTCCCAACGCTGTAAATTTGTGCGCACTATGAAAAAGTTAAATAGTGCGCACAATTATTTATATTATATATCAATAATTATATTTCCAAACCATTCAATTGCCTTTCTTGCTCCATATCTTGATAGATGATACTCATCAGAATACATAACGTCACCTTTGTCAGATACTAGGCAAGGCTTTGCACTATCCGATAGTGGCTAAGGCGGCTCCCCCAACCTTTCCATCAAGCCAGTCCGCCCACCATTGCATCATTTCTCTGCGTTTATCGAGATACTGAGCATGGTTGTAAATTCCACGCACAGAACCGCCGTTGGCATGTGCCAGTTGCACTTCAATAGCATCAGCAGGCCATTCGTGCTCGTTCATAATCGTGCTGAATTCATGCCTGAATCCGTGACCGCTTTCCAGACCCTCATAGCCGATTTGTTTGATCACAAGCAATACCGCGTTCTCGCAGATTGGCTTCTTCTTATCGTTGCGCCCGGCAAAAACAAACTCTGATACTGGTTTGGTGATTGAGCTTAGCGTAGTGAGAAGTTCAACTACCTGGTCTGACATAGGAACCACATGAATTTTGCGTCCCTTCATCACATTGGCGTCGATGGTGATAATCCTGTTTTCAAAATCGACGTTCTTCCATTGCATGGAGCGAAGCTCTTTCGTTCTTAGGGCTGTGTAGCGTAAAACTTTGGTCGCAATGAGCGATACGATGCTTCCTGAAAATGTTGCCAGTGCTGTGTTGAATGCAGGGATCTGGTCTGCTGGAAGAAACGGGAAGTTCTTCTTGCGGTATCCTTTCATGGCGTCTGCAAGGTCAGGTGCCGGGTTATATTTAGCCCTTCCGGTGACAATAGCGTAACGAAAAACCTCGCCGCATCTTCTGCGGGCTTTGTTGGCTCGCTCCATTGCACCGCGATCTTCAAATCTGCGGATTACTTCCAGCAGTTGCATCGGCTCAATATCCTGAATCTCAAGACCGCCGATGATGGGTAAAATGTCGTCATCAAACATTTTGGCAAGTTCAGTTGCATAGCCTACTGACCAGACTTGCTTCTTGTGCTCGTACCATTCCTTGTAAATGGCACTAAAGGAATTGTTGTTAGACGAAGCCTTTTTCGCTTTTACCGGATCGATGCCAACCGAGATGTCTTTCCTCGCGGTCCATGCTTTATCTCTTGCCTCCTGCAAAGTCATTAGCGGATATTTTCCTACGGTCAGGATTTTCTCCTTACCGTCAATCTTGTAGCGAAGCTGCCATACCTTTTTCCCTGATACAGGGACATAAAGGTACAGGCCATTACCATCGAGAAGGCGGTATGGTTTTTCTTTCGGCTTTGCTGCTTCAATCTGCTTAACGGTGAGCATGGGTAAAAATCCGGTGGGTAAAATTATTTTATCCACTTTTTACCCGTCATGGAGTGCGGCTGTCAACGATCTGACGCGAACCATGACGAACTGCGAATCTACGGAAGGCTTGATATTCAGGGGATTTTGCGGACTGGTACGGATGGGAGCGAACTGATAAATGGCGTCCCCTGCAGGAATCGAACCTGCAATTAGCCCTTAGGAGGGGCTCGTTATATCCATTTAACTAAGAGGACAATGCGGCATGAGTATACCCGCTAATGGACTGCGGGGTAAGTACGCTGCCGCTCGATTGCTTAAACCCTCGCCATTTATGCTGGGTTTTTATCATTTTTCTTAATGTTTTCCGCACGTTCTGCTTTTTGGCGTGCTTCTGCTTTACGCTTGTTGCTCATGTCGTTACGAATCTGTGCATGACTCATTAACGCGAAGATAAAGGTGCCGCCGCAGATGTTCCCCGCTAAAGTAGGTAGTGCGAAGGGCCAGATGAAATCGCTCCAGTGCAGCGTGCCGTTAAACACCAGATAGAGGATTTCAACAGAACCGACAACGATGTGGGTGGTGTCACCCAGTGCAATAAGCCAGGTCATCAATATAATCACCACAATCTTTGCCGCACCCGCAGCAGGAAACATCCAAACCATAGTGGCGATCAGCCAGCCGGAAATGATCGCGTTGGCAAACATCTCGCTGGGGGTGTTCTTCATCACATCCATGCCGATTTTGACAAATGCATCGCGAGTTTCTTCATTGAAGATAGGCATATATTCAAATGCCCATGCAGCAATACCTGTCCCGAGAATATTACCCAGCAGCACGACGCCCCATAATCGCATAAGTAAGCCGACGTTGCTCATTGTCGGTTTTTGCATGACGGGTAGTACCGCAGTCACGGTGTTTTCGGTAAATAATTGCTGGCGGGCCATAATGACGATAATAAAACCAAAGGTATAACCGAGATTCTCCAGTAAGAAGCTGCCTGGCACTCCTTCCAGTTCGACATGAAATATCCCTTTTGCCAGTAGCGAAGCGCCCATCGACAGACCCGCCGCAATGGCTGACCACAGTAGCGCCATTGCGTCGCGTTCCAGCTCTTTTTCACCATCCTGGCGGATATGCTCATGAATTGCCATCGCCCGGGAGGGGAGTCGGTCTTCATCTATTTCTATTTTTTTGCCGCGCTCTTTTTCTTCGCTCTCAACTTCAATTTCGTCGCTGTGTTGATCAATTTTGTCGTTGTCCATGGTCTCTTCTCTTGAATTAGCACGTATAGCTAAAGCGTAGCGGCTTTTTTGCTCGCAACTGGCGGGAGTTACTCTGAAAATGTAGAAAAGGCTGCGTTTGCCTTTTTCTGTTTCTATAGAATCAAGTAGCCTACAGGGCGGCGATTACCAGGCTATGATCAAATCAGCAAATCAGGGCGTCTGGACATCAGTTGACGTGCTGTTACAATCGCCCACACCTAAACAGGCGGATACGGTATCGTTCCGTCATGGATGGCAAACTGCATAAGCCATAAAAAAACAGGGAGACATTTATGAAGCTTCGCCTGTCGGCGCTTGCTCTGGGAACTACGCTTCTGGTGGGGTGTGCGAGTTCCGGTACAGATCAGCAAGGGCGTTCTGACCCGTTAGAAGGGTTCAACCGCACCATGTACAACTTCAACTTCAATGTATTAGACCCGTATATTGTTCGACCGGTCGCTGTCGCCTGGCGTGATTATGTTCCGCAACCGGCGCGTAACGGTTTGAGCAACTTTACTGGCAACCTTGAAGAACCTGCGGTGATGGTTAACTACTTCTTGCAGGGCGACCCTTATCAGGGGATGGTCCACTTTACCCGCTTTTTCCTGAACACCATTTTGGGGATGGGCGGTTTTATTGATGTTGCAGGGATGGCGAACCCGAAACTGCAACGGACTGAACCTCACCGCTTCGGTAGTACGCTTGGTCATTATGGCGTGGGTTATGGGCCTTACGTCCAGTTACCGTTCTACGGTAGCTTCACGCTGCGTGATGACGGTGGTGATATGGCGGATGGTCTTTACCCGGTTCTTTCCTGGCTGACCTGGCCGATGTCTGTGGGTAAATGGACGCTTGAAGGGATAGAAACTCGTGCGCAGTTGTTGGATTCCGATGGTCTGCTGCGTCAGTCGTCCGATCCTTATATTATGGTGCGCGAAGCGTACTTCCAGCGTCATGATTTCATCGCTAATGGCGGCGAACTCAAACCGCAGGAAAATCCGAACGCGCAAGCGATTCAGGATGATTTAAAAGATATCGATTCTGAATAAGAAACAAATAAAAAAGGTGAGTCGCAATACTCACCTTTTTTGTTGTTATCCCTCAATTACCACAAGTAAAAGGAGATAAACCGACAATGACCCGGACGTAATGATGTAAAAATACTGATGTTCGTCACTGACTATTTCCGATATTCAGGAGTTGAAAAATCAAAAAACTGGAAAAATAATTTTAAATATCATCAAAATTAACACCTGGCGCAGATAGTTGATTAATTTCATTTTGATATTCCGTCTGGCGATTTTGAAGCCTTTTTTCAACTTTATCTTCGAGATCCTTAAAGTCTTTGTATTTATTTTCAGGATGGTCAACGTCAACTTTGTTAGCGAATAAAGTAGAAATTATTTCTTTTACATTATCGCGTCTAAATTTTGCATCGTCCACTTGAAAATTATATCTTATTGCTCGACCTAAACGTTTAAAAACTTCGTTAGGTTCTCTCAGTCTTTCCCCGTTGAGCTCGTTTACAACCTGATGATCGGAACCTGTTGCAAATGATTCTGCCATGATAGCTTTGCTGCTTTCAAACCACGCTGAAGCACTCCTGGCGTTTTCACTACAATATTGGGTGAGACTATCACCATTAATACGAATTCCTCTTTGAATGTGGTAGTCGTCCTGATCGTAGTAACCGAGAGATAAGTAATCATTTCCGTTTTTATTTTTAATTACAATAGCGAGAGAGTCGCCTTTTTTATCTTTACCGTACCAGGTAAATAAGTCCGTTGGTTCGCTATTCCCGCTCTCATCAAATTCCGTTACCGTATGTCTGAGTTTGTGTGATATCTTATCGAAGATAAAACCAGGATCTCCATCATATATTTCTTTTAATGCGCTGAAGATCATTTCCTTGTTATTGATATCATGAGTCTTCTCAACTATGTTGTCATTAATGATAGTACGGACGAGTTCTTTGTCTTTATAGTTCGCAGGTAATTCTATTGGTTCTTGGTTGTCGATACCAATAGTAATATGGTCTGTATCATTGGAGCCAATATCAATATAAGTAACTGAGGAATTATTAATATTAAATCTATAAGGATCGTCGTTTACTCGTATGGCGTTTTTTATAAGCTCAAGTAGATGTTTAATACAGGTGCTTATTCCTTCCTTACCATTAAAAAGGTTTTTGAGCTCTTGTACTAATCCATTAACTTCATCATTGTTATTTTCATTAATGGATTCTGGGTAAGTTGCGCTGGTATTGTTGATTGAAATAGATGGTAGCATGATTTTATTCCATTTTGATTGATTTGTTACAAATATATATTACCTAATGAAATAGACTATCAAAAAACGCTCATTTATTTAGAACCTATCTTTAATTTGAGTGTATGAGCGCACAATAGCCAGGGGGGGGGGAGTATCCTGGAAATTCAGAAAAGTAAACTCTTTGAGAAGGACGAGCAGAACGCCTGAAAATATGCCTTTCCCTTCAGATTTGTCTGTGGATACCGCTTATTGATTTGAAAGGGCAAGCTGCCATCAGGCTGTTTGCAAAACTCAGGAGGTAAGCAATGAGGACACTACTTTCGGTGAAGTGGGGGAGTTAAAGTCACCTGCTATGCAGGTGACTTTATCCAGGCGAACGTGTTATCAGAACGCGTAGTTAAAGTTAGTACCGAACAGCCAGGCTTTACCTTCAGACTCGAACTGGTATGGGCCTTCGTTAATTTTCACGCTCTGACCGTGCATATAAGAAACACCAACGTCGACTGAAGCATCTTTATTAAATGCGTAAGTCGTACCTGCACTCAGCCAGAAACGGTCCTGGTCCGGAATGGAGATAGAACGATTCTGAGCCGGAACTGGGCTGTCATCAAAGGCGATACCGGTACGGAAGGTCCAGTTATCATCGTAGTAATAAGTGGTACCCAACGCGATGCGGTAAGCATCTTTAAAGCCTTCATGTTTCTGGAACAGCGTGTCGCCACTGGTTGAGGTCGCTTTCAGCTGCTGGAACTGACTCCAGCTGGTGTAAGCCAGGCTATAGTGAATCGCCCACTGTGGATCAACACGGTTATAACCTGACACTTCCCACATTTCAGGCAGGTTCAGCGTCAGATAACCCGATTGCGTTGCGCCACCTGTCGCGGTAGGAATTGGCAAACCGTAGTTATTAAACGCACGATTAAGATCGCTGCTGTAGTTACCTTTGAAGTCAATTTTCACTTCAGAACGGTAGGTCAGTGCATAGCGGTTATTTTTATCCAGTTCATACAGGATTCCGGCGTTCCAGCCAAAGCCCCACTGGTTACCGTTCAGATGAGCGATTTTGGTATTACTGTCGATACCGTTGGCGGTAGCTGCCAATGCTTGCCCTTGAGGAGTTTGCCCGGCAGGAGATTGCATAATCTGACCAGCAACCAACTGCCCCAGATCGCCTGCGAAACGTTCAATTTTCGCGCGAGCGTAGACGGCGTTGAAACCAAGACCAAAGCTCCATGCATTATTTAAGCGATACGCACCGCTTAAGTTCAGGTTCATGGTTTCAAGGTCAGTTGTACCCCCGACAGAGCCGCCTGCATAAGTATCATTAAACTCTGTTGCCAGACCATAGTTAGAGGTAATAGAAGCGCCCCAACCAAATTGGTCGTTAATCGGTGCAACAAAGTGCATGTTCGGAACCCATGCCGTAGGCGCGATGTTATCGGCTTTCAGGCTACGACCAGACGGAGACGTTCCGCTGATATTCACATCCGGGTCAATATAAACCGCACCCGCAGAAAATGTCGGGCGGTCAAACATGGTAATCAATGCGGGGTTACGGCTAACGTTACCTGCATCATCGGCAATTGCGCCTTCCCCTGAATAAGCCCGGCCCAGGCCAGAGGAAGAAAATTCGTTTAACTGAAAGCCTGCCGACCAGGCCTGGGTGGAGATAAGTGCCACTGCGACTGCGAGAGCAGACTTTGTAAACAGGGTTTTCTGGCTCATGACCATAACCTCAATGATTTATTTTTATACAAACTATGTTACGTGCTGTAACAGGAGCGCGAAGTGTAGGGTCTGAGGTACATCTTAGAAATCAGACCAGTGGCGAGAGTATAGGTCGGACCAGCTGGAATGTTGCAAGTATGTTTCTATCTTTTTTCAAATATGATCTAAGAAACGCGATCCAGCTGGCAAAATTTGGAGGTTGCGCACTCGCGGATTCGGGTGAATTTTGTTTTAGATCATTTTTAAGTGTGATTTCGGTCACTTATCCGATTTTGCAGAATTAACAACTGGAGCAGCACTTTCCGGAAGCGTAAAATATCCACAACGTTTATCTGGCACCTTGGGTGCACATACAGAGGAAATCAACGATGAGTAAATGTAGTGCTGATGAAACCCCGGTTTGCTGCTGTATGGATGTTGGCACCATTATGGACAACTCCGACTGCACCGCGTCTTACAGCCGCGTGTTTGCAAACCGCGCAGAAGCAGAACAAACGCTGGCGGCGCTGACTGAAAAAGCCCGTAGCGTGGAATCCGAACCGTGCAAAATCTCCTCGACTTTCACTGAAGAGTCTGACGGTGTGCGCCTGGATATCGATTTCACTTTTGCCTGCGAAGCTGAAATGCTGATCTTCCAGCTGGGTCTGCGTTAATTCCTCTCGGGTACGTTCGCCCCTGTCAGTTGCTGGCAGGGGCGTTTTCTTTTCTTTCTCCTGTCTTCACTGTGTCATAGCTCCCACTTTCCTTTTTCTCCGCTTGGCTAAATGTAAAAAAATGGTTAAGACTATGATCAGGTCAGACCACTTTATTTATTTTTTTACAGGGGAGTGTTATGGGTCAGGTTTTACCGCTGGTTACCCGCCAGGGCGATCGTATCGCCATTGTTAGCGGTTTACGTACGCCTTTTGCCCGCCAGGCGACGGCTTTTCATGGCATTCCCGCGGTTGATTTAGGGAAGATGGTGGTAGGCGAACTGCTGGCACGCAGCGAGATCCCCGCTGAAGTGATTGAACAGCTGGTCTTTGGTCAGGTCGTACAAATGCCTGAAGCCCCCAACATTGCGCGTGAAATTGTTCTCGGTACCGGAATGAATGTGCATACCGATGCTTACAGCGTCAGCCGCGCTTGCGCTACCAGTTTCCAGGCGGTTGCAAACGTCGCAGAAAGCCTGATGGCGGGAACTATCCGAGCGGGGATTGCCGGTGGGGCAGATTCCTCTTCCGTATTGCCAATTGGCGTCAGTAAAAAACTGGCGCGCGTGCTGGTTGATGTCAACAAAGCTCGAACCATGAGCCAGCGACTGAAACTCTTCTCTCGCCTGCGTTTGCGCGACTTAATGCCCGTACCGCCTGCGGTAGCAGAATATTCTACTGGCTTGCGGATGGGCGACACCGCCGAACAAATGGCGAAAACCTACGGCATCACCCGAGAACAGCAAGATGCATTAGCGCACCGTTCGCATCAGCGTGCCGCTCAGGCGTGGTCAGACGGTAAACTCAAAGAAGAGGTGATGACTGCCTTTATCCCTCCTTATAAACAACCGCTTGTCGAAGACAACAATATTCGCGGTAATTCCTCGCTTGCCGATTACGCAAAGCTGCGCCCGGCGTTTGATCGCAAACACGGAACGGTAACGGCGGCGAACAGTACGCCGCTGACCGATGGCGCAGCGGCGGTGATCCTGATGACTGAATCCCGGGCGAAAGAATTAGGGCTGGTGCCGCTGGGGTATCTGCGCAGCTACGCATTTACTGCGATTGATGTCTGGCAGGACATGTTGCTCGGTCCGGCCTGGTCAACACCGCTGGCGCTGGAACGTGCCGGTTTGACAATGAGCGATCTGACATTGATCGATATGCACGAAGCCTTTGCAGCTCAGACACTGGCGAATATTCAGTTGCTGGGTAGTGAACGTTTTGCTCGTGAAGTACTGGGGCGTGCACATGCCACTGGCGAAGTGGACGATAGCAAATTTAACGTGCTTGGCGGTTCGATTGCTTACGGGCATCCCTTCGCGGCGACCGGCGCGCGGATGATTACCCAGACATTGCATGAACTTCGCCGTCGCGGCGGTGGATTTGGTTTAGTTACCGCCTGTGCTGCCGGTGGGCTTGGCGCGGCAATGGTTCTGGAGGCGGAATAATGGAAATGGCATCAGTGTTTACTCTTAATGTTCGTCTGGACAACATTGCTATCATCACCATCGACGTACCGGGTGAGAAAATGAATACCCTGAAGGCGGAGTTTGCCTCGCAGGTGCGCGCCATTATTAAGCAACTCCGTGAAAACAAAGAGTTGCGAGGCGTGGTGTTTGTCTCCGCTAAACCGGACAACTTCATTGCTGGCGCAGACATCAACATGATCGGCAACTGCAAAACGGCGCAAGAAGCGGAAGCACTGGCGCGGCAGGGCCAACAGTTGATGGCGGAGATTCATGCTTTGCCCATTCCGGTTATCGCGGCTATTCATGGCGCTTGCCTGGGTGGTGGGCTGGAGTTGGCGCTGGCGTGCCACGGTCGCGTTTGTACTGACGATCCTAAAACGGTGCTCGGTTTGCCTGAAGTACAACTTGGATTGTTACCCGGTTCAGGCGGCACCCAGCGTTTACCGCGTCTGATAGGCGTCAGCACAGCATTAGAGATGATCCTCACCGGAAAACAACTTCGGGCGAAACAGGCATTAAAGCTGGGGCTGGTGGATGACGTTGTTCCGCACTCCATTTTGCTGGAAGTCGCTGTTGAGCTGGCGAAGAAGGATCGCCCATCTTCCCGCCCTCTACCTGTACGCGAGCGTATTCTGGCGGGGCCGTTAGGTCGTGCGCTGCTGTTCAAAATGGTCGGCAAGAAAACAGAACACAAAACTCAAGGCAATTATCCGGCGACAGAACGCATCCTGGAGGTTGTTGAAACGGGATTAGCGCAGGGCACCAGCAGCGGTTATGACGCCGAAGCTCGGGCGTTTGGCGAACTGGCGATGACGCCACAATCGCAGGCGCTGCGTAGTATCTTTTTTGCCAGTACGGACGTGAAGAAAGATCCCAGTAGTGATGCACCGCCTGCGCCATTAAACAGCGTGGGAATTTTAGGTGGTGGCTTGATGGGCGGCGGTATTGCTTATGTCACTGCTTGTAAAGCGGGGCTTCCGGTCAGAATTAAAGATATCAACCCGCAGGGCATAAATCATGCGCTGAAGTACAGTTGGGATCAGCTGGAGGGCAAAGTTCGCCGTCGTCATCTCAAAGCCAGCGAACGTGACAAACAGCTGGCATTAATCTCCGGAACGACGGACTATCGCGGCTTTGCCCATCGCGATCTGATTATTGAAGCGGTGTTTGAAAATCTCGAATTGAAACAACAGATGGTGGCGGAAGTTGAGCAAAATAGCGCCGCTCATACCATCTTTGCTTCGAATACGTCATCTTTACCGATTGGTGATATCGCCGCTCACGCCACGCGACCTGAGCAAGTTATCGGCCTGCATTTCTTCAGTCCGGTGGAAAAAATGCCGCTGGTGGAGATTATTCCTCATGCGGGTACATCAGCGCAAACCATCGCCACTACGGTAAAACTGGCGAAAAAACAGGGCAAAACGCCCATTGTCGTGCGTGACAAAGCCGGGTTTTACGTCAATCGCATCTTAGCGCCTTACATTAATGAAGCTATCCGCATGCTGACCGAAGGTGAACGGGTAGAGCACATTGATGCTGCGCTAGTGAAATTTGGTTTTCCGGTAGGTCCAATCCAACTTTTGGATGAGGTAGGAATCGACACCGGGACTAAAATTATTCCTGTACTGGAAGCCGCTTATGGAGAACGTTTTAGCGCGCCTGCAAATGTTGTTTCTTCAATTTTGAACGACGATCGCAAAGGCAGAAAAAATGGTCGGGGTTTCTATCTTTATGGTCAGAAAGGGCGTAAAAGCAAAAAACAGGTCGATCCTGCCATTTACCCGCTCATTGGCGCACAAGGGCAGGGGCGACTCTCCGCACCGCAGGTTGCTGAACGGTGTGTGATGTTGATGCTGAATGAAGCAGTACGTTGTGTTGATGAGCAGGTTATCCGTAGCGTGCGTGACGGGGATATTGGCGCGGTATTTGGCATTGGTTTTCCGCCATTTCTCGGTGGACCGTTCCGCTATATCGATTCTCTCGGCGCGGGCGAAGTGGTTGCAATAATGCAACGACTTGCCACGCAGTATGGTTCCCGTTTTACCCCTTGCGAGCGTTTGGTCGAGATGGGCGCGCGTGGGGAAAGTTTTTGGAAAACAACTGCAACTGACCTGCAATAAGAAGGTCAAAGCTATATGAATCCGCGCTGAATGGCGGAGTGTTGGTCAAAATGTAAACGCATATTGACTATACTTACGCCATTGAGGTAAAAAACAGCGTTTCATTCGGTGAATGGATAAGGCACAATGCCGGCCACCGTTTTCTTTCTCTGGTTTCAGATGAAAGAAAACGGGCGAATCTGGTTAACAAAAGCGGTGCAATATGCAAGTTTTTATCATGCGTCACGGCGACGCAGCCCTCGATGCCGCCAGTGATTCGGTTCGTCCTTTGACCACTAATGGTTGTGACGAATCTCGCCTGATGGCGAACTGGCTGAAAGGTCAAAAAGTGGAAATCGAACGCGTTCTGGTGAGCCCGTTCCTGCGAGCCGAGCAAACACTGGAAGAAGTAGGGGATTGTCTGAACCTGCCTTCCAGTGCAGAAGTTCTGCCGGAGTTAACGCCCTGCGGCGATGTTGGTCTGGTCAGTGCCTATTTGCAGGCGTTGACCAATGAAGGTGTTGCTTCGGTACTGGTGATCTCTCACTTACCGTTAGTCGGGTATCTGGTTGCCGAGTTATGTCCGGGCGAAACGCCGCCTATGTTTACCACCTCGGCCATTGCCAGCGTAACGCTTGATGAAAGCGGAAACGGTACATTCAACTGGCAGATGAGCCCGTGTAATCTGAAGATGGCAAAAGCTATCTGATGTGTTCCAAATTATGCCCAATGAGGTAGATTCATTGGGCATAATTGCTCATCAGGCAGCGGATATCTGTCAACCTCACTACTATCGAAGACTCTCCTTATCTATAAATAAAACACTTTCTACATTCATTCGGAAATTATTCTTCTGCGCGTATCTTGATTTTGCCCAAAGTTACATGTTGAAATGAATAATGTCTGTTTGACACTCATTGTCATTTATTAATACAGATAATAGAGTTGAATAATCAGGCAGGATGTAATTGAAACTTGATTAAATTCTGGCTATAGTGTTTATATATTATATTGTCAAAAGTGGATAAATGCCAATCGCATTATATGTTCATTGTTTGTTTTTTAAGCTGTTGATATTCATTATTGATATACTTTCTATTTTTTCTAAATACTTATTCCGTATTTTTTAAGGATGTCCTTAAGATAACCTTTCTTCTGTCAATATATTAATTAAATCTACATTTACTCTTTAGTAAAATTAAATTGCATCAGGGGGGTGAAAACATCACTATGCGGCCCCACACCAAAGAATACAATTTTCTACGACCTGTTCTTTTTGGATCGCATGCCGTATTCAATGGCTGGGTATAAACATTGGGTATTGACTGAATCAATGTATTGTAATGTTTATATTTTTAATTATTTATAGTTTAAGGACAAATAATGAGTAAGTTTGTTAAAACAGCTATTGCTGCGGCAATGGTGATGGGCGTTTTCACCTCTACGGCAACAATCGCTGCGGGTAACAACGGTACTGCACGTTTTTACGGCACCATTGAAGACTCAGTGTGTTCTATCGTTCCGGACGATCACAAACTGGAAGTTGATATGGGTGATATCGGTGCCGAAAAACTGAAAAATAACGGCACCACCACGCCGAAAAGTTTCCAGATTCGTCTGCAAGATTGCGTATTTGATACTCAGGAAACAATGACCACTACCTTTACTGGTACCGTTTCTTCTGCAAATAGCGGCAATTATTACACCATTTTCAATACCGATACCGGTGCGGCATTTAACAATGTTAGCCTGGCGATCGGTGACTCTCTGGGTACCTCTTACAAAAGCGGCATGGGTATTGACCAGAAAATAGTGAAAGACACTTCTACCAATAAAGGCAAAGCGAAGCAGACACTGAACTTTAAAGCCTGGCTGGTCGGCGCAGCTGATGCGCCAGATCTGGGTAATTTCGAAGCAAATACCACCTTCCAGATTACTTACCTGTAAGGCATACCCCCATAGCGACACTGCTATGGGGGATTTAAATGGATTTTGACCGAACAAGAATAAAAACGGATAGAAACGTGTATGCCTGACCATTCTCTTTTTCGATTACGGATTCTTCCGTGGTGCATTGCGCTGGCAATGTCAGGGAGTTATAGCAGTGTCTGGGCTGAAGACGACATTCAGTTTGATTCCCGTTTTCTGGAATTAAAAGGCGACACAAAAATTGATCTGAAGCGTTTTTCCAGCCAGGGATATGTTGAGCCCGGAAAATACAATTTACAGGTTCAACTAAATAAACAGCCATTGGCGGAAGAGTACGATATTTACTGGTATGCTGGTGAAGATGACGCGAGCAAAAGCTATGCTTGTCTGACACCGGAACTGGTAGCGCAGTTTGGTTTAAAAGAAGACGTGGCGAAAAATCTGCAATGGAGCCACGATGCTAAATGCCTGAAATCCGGTCAACTGGAAGGCATGGAAATTAAGGCTGATTTAAGCCAGTCCGCATTAGTCATTTCACTGCCACAGGCTTACCTCGAATATACTTATCCCGACTGGGATCCGCCTTCACGTTGGGATGACGGCATCTCCGGGATCGTCGCGGACTACAGCATCAACGCACAAACCCGGCACGAAGAAAATGGCGGTGATGATAGTAACGAGATCAGCGGCAACGGGACGGTCGGGGTTAACCTGGGGCCGTGGCGTATGCGTGCTGACTGGCAGACTAACTATCAACATACTCGCAGTAATGATGACGATGAATTCAGCGGCGATGAAACTCAAAAAAAATGGGAGTGGAGTCGCTACTATGCCTGGCGGGCGTTACCATCATTAAAAGCCAAACTGGCGCTGGGCGAGGATTACCTCAGATCCGATATTTTTGATGGTTTTAACTATGTTGGTGGCAGTGTCAGTACTGACGATCAAATGTTGCCTCCCAATCTGCGCGGCTACGCGCCAGACATTTCCGGCGTGGCACACACCACAGCAAAAGTGACCGTCAGCCAGATGGGGCGTGTGATTTACGAAACGCAGGTTCCGGCTGGACCGTTTCGTATTCAGGATCTTGGTGATTCTGTCTCCGGTACGTTGCATATTCGCATTGAAGAACAGAACGGCCAGGTGCAGGAATATGACATCAGCACCGCCTCGATGCCATACCTCACTCGCCCAGGTCAGGTTCGCTATAAGATCATGATGGGCCGTCCGCAAGAGTGGGGACACCATGTCGAGGGTGAATTTTTTTCTGGTGCTGAAGCTTCCCGGGGGATCGCTAACGGCTGGTCGTTATATGGCGGCGCACTGGGAGATGAAAACTATCAGTCTGCGGCGCTTGGCGTCGGTCGCGATTTGTCTACATTCGGCGCGGTCGCGTTTGATGTTACTCACTCGCACACCAAACTGGATAAAGACACCGCTTATGGCAAAGGTTCGCTGGACGGTAACTCCTTCCGTGTGAGTTATTCCAAAGACTTTGACCAGCTCAACAGCCGCGTTACTTTTGCTGGATATCGCTTCTCGGAAGAGAACTTTATGACCATGAGCGAGTATCTGGATGCCAGTGACAGCGGAATGGTACGCACGGGCAACGACAAAGAGATGTACACCGCCACTTATAACCAGAACTTCCGCGATGCGGGTGTTTCGGTTTATCTCAACTATACCCGCCATACCTACTGGGATCGCGAGGAGCAGACAAACTACAACATCATGCTCTCGCACTATTTCAATATGGGCAGTATTCGTAATGTCAGCATCTCGATGACTGGCTACCGTTACGAGTATGACAACCAGGCCGACAAAGGCATGTACATTTCGCTCAGTATGCCGTGGGGCGACAACAGTACCGTTAGCTATAACGGTAACTATGGCAGTGGGACGGACAGCAGTCAGGTCGGTTATTTCAGCCGTGTCGATGACGCGACTCACTATCAGTTGAACGTCGGCACCAGTGACAAACACACCAGCGTTGACGGCTATTACAGCCATGATGGTTCGCTGGCGCAGGTTGACCTCAGTGCGAACTACCATGAAGGGCAATACACCTCTGCGGGCTTGTCGTTACAGGGCGGCGCAACGCTTACTGCCCACGGTGGCGCACTTCACCGTACCCAGAATATGGGCGGGACACGCTTGTTGATTGATGCCGATGGCGTTGCCGATGTTCCGGTAGAAGGTAACGGTGCTGCTGTTTATACCAATATGTTTGGTAAAGCCGTCGTTTCTGACGTCAATAACTATTACCGCAATCAGGCGTATATCGACCTCAACAAACTGCCGGAAAACGCCGAAGCAACCCAGTCGGTGGTACAAGCCACGCTAACTGAAGGTGCCATTGGCTACCGTAAATTTGCTGTCATTAGCGGACAAAAAGCGATGGCGGTGCTGCGCCTGAGCGACGGCAGCCATCCTCCGTTTGGCGCAGAAGTAAAAAATGATAACGAGCAGACAGTGGGCCTTGTCGATGATGACGGCAATGTTTATCTGGCTGGGGTGAAACCTGGCGAACACATGAGTGTGTTCTGGAGTGGTGTTGCGCATTGCGATATCAACCTGCCGGACCCGCTGCCTGCCGATCTGTTTAACGGCTTGTTACTGCCATGCCAGCATAAAGGCAATGTAGCACCTATCACTTCGCCGGCGGTCAAACCGGCGATTCAGGAACAGACACAGCGGGTGACGCCAACGGAACCTCCGACTTCAATTTCAGTAAACCAGTAACGTGATTAAGGAATGATCCATGTTTAATCTGACTAACACTGCAAAAATCGTTGTCCCGGCACTGGCGCTGCTGGCGACAGCGGTCAGTTTCTCCAGCCACGCTTCGGTGACGCCCGACAGGACACGGCTGGTGTTTAACGAAAGCGACAAGTCCATCAGCGTCACGCTGCGCAACAACGATCCCACACTGCCTTATCTGGCGCAGAGCTGGATAGAGGATGCAAAGGGCAACAAAATCAGCTCGCCGCTTGCGGTGCTTCCGCCAGTGCAGCGCATCGATGCGATGATGAACGGCCAGGTGAAGGTGCAGGGGCTGCCGGATATCAACAAACTGCCGGCCGACCGCGAGAGCGTGTTCTATTTCAACGTGCGCGAAATTCCGCCGAAATCAAATAAACCGAACACACTGCAGATTGCGCTGCAGACGCGTATCAAACTGTTCTGGCGACCGAAGGCGCTGGAGAACACCAGCATGAAAAGTCCGTGGCAGCATAAGGTGACGCTCATCCGTAACGGCCAGGACTTCACCGTCAATAACCCGACGCCGTACTACGTGATCATCAGCAACGCCAGCGCTAAAAAAGGCGGCAACCCGCCGGCGGGATTCACACCGCTGATGATGGAGCCGAAAACCTCCGCACCGCTGAATGCGAAGATGGACAGCGTGCCGGTGCTGACTTACATCAACGACTACGGCGCGCGGATGCCGCTGTACTTCATATGCACCGGCAACAGCTGCCAGGTGGATGAAGAGCAGAGCCGCAAAGGCTGATGCCGGGAGGGACTTATGAGTCACAAGTTTGTAGCGGGCGCAGGGTTGCTGGTGCTGGCCGGATGGGGCATCAGCGGTTTGGCTGTTGCTGGCAGTGATATCAAACAGGTGGATCTGACGCTGCGAATCCTGGTCGATGGACCGCCGCCTTGCTCCGTGAAGGGAAGCGCTGTGAAATTTGGCAATGTGATAATCAACAGGATCGATGGTACCAATTACCAACAGGATGCGAAATACACCCTCAACTGCGGTAATAAAGTCAGCGATGACTTACGGATGCAGCTCAAAGGCAATACCGCCGTGATCAACGGAGAAACGGTTCTCAGCACGGATATCGCCGGCCTGGGGGTGCGGATAGAAAACGCCGCCGACAACTCCCTGTTTGCAGTTGGTGAAAATAACTGGACGCCTTTTAATGTCAACACTCAGCCTCAGCTGAAAGCGGTGCCGGTAAAACAGAGCGGGGTGCAACTGACGCCGTCGGAGTTTAACGCCACGATGACCATGGTGGTGGATTACCAATGAAAAAATTCCTGCTCCTTTTACTGTGCGCTGGTTGCGGGGCTGTGCTGGCGGCGGAAGATGACATCACATTCCACGGTACGCTGATGTCGCCGCCCGCCTGTAGCATCAGCGGCGGGCAAACCATCGAAGTGCAATTTCGCGATCTTATTATCGACAGCATTGATGGCAATTATGGTCGTCAGAAAGTGGACTACGAACTGAGCTGCGACTCGGATGTCCGCGATCCCGAGTGGAATATGACACTCTCCTGGACGGGGACTGCCACCTCCTACAACGACTCTGCTATTGAGACGGATGTACCGGGCTTCGGAATTGAGCTTCAGCATGACGGTCAGCGTTTTAAGCTCAACGAGCCGCTTTCCATTAACGCCACCGATTTTAGCCAGAAGCCAAAGCTGGAGGCGGTACCGGTCAAAGCGGCTGATGCGGTGCTGACGGACACGAATTTTTCTGCTTACGCAACCTTACGGGTGGATTACCAATGAAAACAGCACACATTTATTCACCCGGTTATGCGCTGTTAGCAGGCCTGCTGCTGACCGCCAGCACGGGGGCACGGGCAGTCGATAACAACCTGCATTTTTACGGCAACCTGCTGAGTAAATCCTGCACGCTGGTGGTGGATGGTGCCAATCTGGCGGAAATTCATTTTCCCACCGTCAGCAACCGGGATTTGATGGTCGCCGGGCAGTCCGCGCATCTGCCGGTTGTGTTTAAGCTGAAAGACTGCAAAGGGCCGGCGGGATACAACGTCAAAGTCACCCTCACCGGAACGGAAGACAGCGGTCAGCCGGGTTTTCTGGCAGTCGATGACACCTCCACCGCGCAGGGCGTGGGGATAGGGATGGAAACGCTCGACGGCAAGCGGGTGGATATTAACAACACCACCGGGGCGACTTTTGCGCTTACCAACGGCAACAATGATATTAATTTCCGGGCCTGGATCCAGGCGAAAAGCGGTCGTGATGTAACCATCGGTGATTTCACCGCCAGCCTGACAGCTACGTTTGAGTATATATAAAATGCATAAAATACGTCATGTTATATGTTTATTGGTGCTGGCTCTGTGCGCTTCTGGGATACAGGCTGCGACAAAGATCGCCACACTCTATGTACCCGCGGGGACGACCAGCGTTGTTGCAAAGTATCGTTTTCATCTTTCAGTCCTGACCCCTCAATCAGTTGAATATGGCACGTATGAATCTAATTCAACTGCGGCAGCAAGTTTGCCTTTAGTTAGTTGGACCGGGAGTCCTCCCGGCCCTGAACTCAGGATGGAGCGCAATAATACAACCTTACCGGATTCTACCTGCCCCGGATTAGAAGAGTATGATGCTCTCTCTCCAGTAACGGCCTGGTCATGTAATGAATTAGTACTTGGCGTTTATTACGATGGAGATTTACACGGTTGTCCCTGGATTGTGTCGTCTTATGTTGAAAGCGCCAGTACTATGGATCAGCGTTTCGGGGCCGGAATTTTTATAGGACCAACAAAAGTTAGCTCTGACTGCCCGACAGAGTCCCTGGCACCGTATGATGTTTCCTGGAATGAAAATTATGTTGTACATAACAAAGTCGTCAGGTTGCAGTCAACAGGTGGTGTTATTGAGCAAACACTGCCCACTTTCCTGATGGAAAACGGCAAACTGTGTGATGGCAGTAATTTTGACGAGCGTGGAGCCTACTGCCGTTTTGTCGCACAGCAGATGACCTTCTCGACTTCCGGCTGTGATAATGCCAAAGTGACGGTGACGCCAGAGCCGCAACCGATCACGTCCAGGCAACTGCATGATATGAAGCTACGCGTGGACACGACATCTCGACAGCCCATAGATTCTACCTGCCGATTCACTTACATACTGAATATGTATTAGCGCACCTTTTCTCACCTGGCAGGGTCATTCGCCCCTGCCATTCCGCGCTCCTGGCACAACACGCTCAACTCCTCAGGGCAACTCCGGCGGCAACCACTCTTCCACTTCAATCAACACCAACAAAGCCGCATCACCGCCGTACTCTTTCGGTGCCTGGTGAAATGCCATCACATGCGGATGTTGTGCCAGCCACAGCGGTGTTTGTTGCTTCAAAATATGCTTCCCGTGCCCATGCATCACGCAGGCACAAAACACATGTTCGCGGCGACAGGCGGCAATCAACGCGCCCAGTTCCTGCTTGGCCTGCAGCTGCGTCAGACCGTGTAAATCCAAAAACAATTCCGGTGAATAATCGCCGCGGCGCAGTTTCTTCGCCTCAAAATGGCTGACATCCGGGCGAACATATTTCACCGGACCTTCGGTATTTAATAACGGCTGAAACTCATCGGAGAAATAATGGCTGGCATCAGCCTGCTCCTGGATCAAGCGTTTCACCGGCACTTCGCTGATTTTTTTACGCTGCGGTCGGTGGACAATCGTGTCCTGCTTAATCTTGCGAGTCCCCGCCATCAACTGGCGAAACAGAGCCTGGTCCTCCTCGCTAAGTGTTGTTTTCTTTTTCATTTATCTGTCTCTATTTCTAATTTTCCTACAGTTTACCCGACTCGTAGCACAATCGATCGTTTTAAACGTATTTTTCCTCACTCACCGCGCGTGAATGCTGATTTATCGTCATCTTCATGGCAAACTAGCCGCCGAAATTATTGCGATCATGCCCTGGAGGAATACGTGGATAAAATTTTCGTTGATGAAGCAGTAAATGAGCTGCAAACCATTCAGGACATGTTGCGCTGGTCGGTAAGCCGCTTCAGCGCGGCAAATATCTGGTACGGTCACGGCACCGATAACCCGTGGGATGAAGCCGTACAGCTGGTGTTACCATCGCTCTACCTGCCGCTGGATATCCCGGAAGATATGCGCACCGCGCGTCTGACCTCCAGCGAAAAACACCGTATTGTTGAACGCGTGATCCGCCGCGTCAACGAGCGCATTCCGGTGGCTTACCTGACCAACAAAGCCTGGTTCTGCGGTCATGAATTTTACGTCGATGAACGCGTGCTGGTGCCGCGCTCGCCGATTGGTGAACTGATCAACAATAAATTTGCCGGACTCATCAGCAAGCAACCGCAGCATATTTTAGATATGTGTACCGGTAGCGGCTGCATCGCCATTGCCTGTGCTTATGCCTTCCCGGAAGCGGAAGTCGACGCGGTAGATATCTCTCCCGACGCGCTGGCGGTTGCCGAACAGAACATCGAAGAACACGGTCTGATCCACAACGTCATTCCGATTCGTTCCGATCTGTTCCGTGATTTGCCGAAAGTGCAATACGATCTGATTGTCACTAACCCGCCGTATGTCGACGCGGAAGATATGTCCGACCTGCCAAACGAATACCGTCACGAGCCGGAACTGGGCCTGGCATCTGGCACCGACGGCCTTAAACTGACACGTCGCATTCTTGGAAACGCGGCAGATTACCTTGCTGATGATGGCGTGTTGATTTGTGAAGTCGGCAACAGCATGGTACATCTTATGGAACAATATCCGGATGTTCCGTTCACCTGGCTGGAGTTTGATAACGGCGGCGATGGTGTGTTTATGCTCACCAAAGAGCAGCTGCTGGCGGCCCGTGAATATTTCGCGATTTATAAAGATTAAGTAAACACGCAAACACAACAATAACGGAGCCGTGATGGCTGGAAACACAATTGGACAACTCTTTCGCGTAACCACCTTCGGCGAATCGCACGGGCTGGCGCTCGGCTGCATCGTCGATGGTGTTCCGCCAGGCATTCCGCTGACGGAAGCGGACCTGCAACATGACCTCGACCGTCGTCGCCCTGGGACATCGCGCTATACCACCCAGCGCCGCGAGCCGGATCAGGTCAAAATTCTCTCCGGTGTTTTTGAAGGCGTTACTACTGGCACCAGCATTGGCTTGTTGATCGAAAATACCGACCAGCGTTCTCAGGATTATAGTGCGATTAAGGACGTTTTCCGTCCAGGCCATGCCGATTACACCTACGAACAAAAATACGGACTGCGCGATTATCGCGGCGGTGGACGTTCTTCCGCCCGCGAAACCGCCATGCGCGTAGCGGCAGGGGCGATTGCCAAAAAATATCTCGCTGAGAAATTTGGTATTGAAATCCGCGGCTGCCTGACCCAGATGGGCGACATTCCGCTGGAAATCAAAGACTGGTCGCAGGTTGAACAAAATCCGTTCTTCTGCCCGGACCCGGATAAAATCGACGCGTTAGATGAACTGATGCGCGCGCTGAAAAAAGAGGGCGACTCCATCGGCGCGAAAGTCACCGTTGTTGCCAGTGGTGTCCCCGCCGGACTTGGCGAGCCGGTCTTTGACCGCCTGGATGCCGACATCGCCCATGCGCTGATGAGCATCAACGCGGTGAAAGGCGTGGAAATTGGCGACGGTTTTGACGTAGTGGCGCTGCGCGGCAGCCAGAACCGCGACGAAATCACCAAAGACGGTTTCCAGAGCAACCATGCGGGCGGCATTCTCGGCGGTATCAGCAGCGGGCAGCAAATCATTGCCCATATGGCGCTGAAACCGACCTCCAGCATTACCGTGCCGGGGCGCACTATTAACCGCTTTGGCGAAGAAGTTGAGATGATCACCAAAGGCCGTCACGATCCCTGTGTCGGGATCCGTGCAGTGCCGATCGCAGAAGCGATGCTGGCGATCGTTTTAATGGATCACCTGTTACGGCAGCGGGCGCAAAATGCCGATGTGAAGACTGATATTCCACGCTGGTAAAAAATGAACAAAACCGCGATTGCGCTGCTGGCTCTGCTTGCCAGTAGCGCTAGCCTGGCAGCGACGCCGTGGCAAAAAATAACCCAACCTGTGCCGGGTAGCGCACAATCGATAGGCAGTTTTTCTAATGGCTGTATTGTCGGCGCTGACACGTTGCCGATACAGTCCGAACATTATCAGGTCATGCGTACCGATCAGCGTCGCTATTTCGGTCACCCGGATCTGGTGATGTTTATCCAGCGTCTGAGTAGCCAGGTGAGCAATCTGGGCATGGGTACGGTGCTGATTGGCGATATGGGGATGCCCGCTGGTGGGCGTTTCAACGGCGGTCATGCCAGCCACCAGACCGGACTGGATGTCGATATCTTTCTGCAACTGCCGAAAACTCGCTGGACCTCCGCGCAGCTCTTGCGCCCGCAAGCACTGGACTTAGTTTCCCGCGACGGTAAACACGTTGTTCCGACGCTGTGGAAGTCAGAAATTTTCAGCTTGATCAAACTCGCCGCCCAGGACAAAGACGTCACACGCATTTTTGTTAATCCGGCGATTAAACAACAACTTTGCCTTGATGCGGGCACCGATCGCGACTGGTTGCGCAAAGTGCGACCCTGGTTCCAGCATCGCGCGCATATGCATGTACGATTACGTTGTCCTGCCGATAGTCTGGAGTGTGAAGATCAACCTTTACCGCCACCAGGCGATGGTTGCGGGGCAGAACTGCAAAGCTGGTTTGCACCTCCAAAACCGGGAACAACAAAGCCTGAGAAGAAGACACCGCCTCCGTTGCCGCCTTCCTGCCAGGCGCTACTGGATGAGCACGTGATCTAATGGAAACGTTTAATAGCCTGTTTATGGTTTCCCCGCTGTTGCTGGGAGTTCTCTTTTTTGTCGCCATGCTGGCGGGATTTATCGACTCGATTGCCGGTGGCGGTGGGTTACTCACTATTCCGGCATTGATGGCTGCGGGAATGTCTCCCGCTAACGCGTTGGCAACCAATAAACTGCAAGCCTGCGGCGGCTCTATTTCCGCCACTATCTACTTTATTCGCCGCAAAGTGGTTAGTTTAAGCGATCAGAAACTCAATATTGCCATGACCTTTGTCGGCTCAATGAGCGGCGCACTGTTGGTACAGTACGTTCAGGCTGATGTCTTACGGCAGATTTTGCCCATTCTGGTGATTTGTATCGGCCTCTATTTCTTGCTGATGCCAAAGCTGGGTGAAGAAGATCGCCAGCGCCGGATGTACGGTTTACCCTTCGCGTTAATTGCCGGTGGCTGCGTCGGTTTTTATGACGGATTCTTTGGCCCGGCTGCCGGATCGTTTTACGCGCTGGCCTTCGTTACGCTGTGCGGATTCAACCTCGCCAAAGCCACGGCTCACGCCAAATTACTCAACGCAACGTCAAACATTGGCGGTCTGCTGCTGTTTATTCTCGGCGGCAAAGTGATTTGGGCGACGGGCTTTGTGATGCTCGTGGGGCAGTTCCTCGGCGCGCGCATGGGTTCACGGCTGGTGTTGAGCAAAGGACAAAAGCTGATCCGCCCGATGATTGTTATCGTCTCGGCGGTGATGAGTGCCAAATTACTTTACGATAGCCACGGACAGGAGATCCTCCACTGGTTGGGGATGAACTAATGAACAGTACACACCACTATGAGCAGTTGATTGAAATTTTTAATAGCTGCTTTGCCGATGAATTTAATACCCGTCTGATTAAAGGCGACGACGAACCGATCTATCTTCCTGCTGATGCGGAAGTACCGTATAACCGAATTGTCTTTGCCCACGGCTTTTATGCCAGCGCAATTCATGAGATTTCGCACTGGTGTATTGCCGGAAAAGCGCGCCGTGAGCTGGTTGATTTCGGCTACTGGTATTGCCCGGATGGGCGTGATGCCCAAACGCAAAGCCAGTTTGAAGATGTTGAAGTGAAGCCGCAGGCACTCGACTGGTTGTTCTGTGTGGCGGCGGGATATCCGTTTAACGTCAGTTGCGACAATCTGGAAGGCGACTTCGAACCGGATCGTGTGGTGTTTCAACGGCGGGTACATGCGCAGGTGATGGATTACCTAGCAAACGGCATTCCTGAACGCCCGGCACGCTTCATTAAAGCACTACAAAATTATTATCACACGCCGGAACTTACGGCGGAACAGTTCCCGTGGCCGGAAGCGCTCAACTAAAGCCAGCGCCACGTTTTACAATGAGGAAAGAAGATGATCGCGGAGTTTGAATCACGCATTCTGGCATTAATCGACGGTATGGTTGACCATGCCAGTGATGATGAGTTGTTTGCCAGTGGGTATTTGCGTGGCCACCTGACATTAGCCATCGCAGAACTGGAAAGTGGTGATGACCACTCCGCTCAGGCGGTGCATACGACCGTTAGCCAGAGTCTGGAAAAAGCCATTGGTGCCGGTGAATTGTCGCCGCGTGACCAGGCGCTGGTGACCGATATGTGGGAAAACCTGTTTCAGCAGGCGTCACAGCAGTAAGTTGCGGCGTCTGGAGCACCATGCCTGATGCGACGCTTATCGCGTCTTATCAGGCCTTGTATTATCCCTCCAGTGCAGAGAAAATCGGCCAGTTTTCTCTGCCTGCAGTCCGCATGCC
>PPYF01298421.1_pt1 | contig 45551 bp, 45 predicted proteins | sample 1559871 | NCBI WGS metagenome assembly PPYF01 (sample SAMN08240021, study PRJNA423297) | Human gut metagenome, whole genome shotgun sequencing project.
GGACATAATAAGACTCCCCTTATAGTTTCTAGTGAAAATTTTTATTTTTTCACTGTCCACTATAAGGGGAGTATATCATGGTGATAGTGGGATTTTTTATATTCTTACCATTCGGGACGTATAGTCACTTTTTGGGACGTTAGCTTCTATGAGAGTTGTAAATTGTTAAACTAGACTAAGTAATCGAAAGGAGTTTATGATGAAAAAAAGGACATTAACGCTATGGCTGATGAGTTCAGCCTTGTTACTGAATCTATCGGTAGGAACTGCTTTAGCGGATGAGGTGGTAGAAACGGGAGCTGATAATTCTCCAAAGGTTGAAGCAACCGAATCTACTCCAGTAGAACAACCATCAGATAGTCAGGAGCAGTCGCTTCCTGAAGATAAAGAGGCACCAGCAGCGACTGAATCAGTAACCTTGGCTGAGTCTGAGGAGGAGACTGCAAATGATATCCCAGCAGTATCTCGTGAGGAATACGACGCTAATGTTGCTGATTTACCTAAAATAAGTTTAGATGATGTGCGTAATGCCTTTACCGAGGATGGTCAGGCACATACGATTTATTTTGGACGTGGAACCTGTTACTATTGTCGTCAATTTTCACCAGAGTTGAAGGTCTTGAACCAACTGATGGATGGTCGTTTAGAGTATTACGATATAGATCGTGAGGATTTTGACCGAAACTATGTGTTTGGTGAGATTGGTATTCCAGGTACACCTACACTACTTTATCTGGAAAATGGTCAGCTATTATCAGGATGGGTTGGTGGTGGACCTGCTCAAACAGTTTATGACCATTTAGCCAGCTCTAGTCCACGTTTTATGACTTTGAATCAGGAACAAACAACCATCTCTGAACCTCAAACTAAAACTGTTCGTCCTACACGAGTAACCGAAGAGAGTACGAAAGAGAAATCTTTGCCAACTGTTCAACCACAGCCGATGTCAACGGTTCAGAAGGAACTGAACGCTCAAACAGGGCAAATGGCACCAATGACTGATAAAGTAGCAGACACAAAAGAATTCCCTAAAACAAATGACGGTGAGCAATCACTCGTCTCTTTTGTGGGGGCATTAGCAATCTTAGCTTCACTCATGTTAGCACTGAGATATTATATTAAATAGGTTAAAAGATTGAGTATCTCCCTCAATTTTTTTCATTTTGTATATGAATGACCATTCAGGACGTATAGCCACTTTTTGTGACGCTGGCTTTTAAATGACTATCAGTGTGCTATACTAAAGATGTGATTGAAAAATTAGTTGAAAGAAATAAGGAGGTTTTCTTAATGAAAGGACTTAAATGGTTTGCAGGAGGCAAAGAGAGACAAGAACAAGCAGTAGCTATCATCGATGAGGTAATTGAAACTATTGGAGATAAGCCAGATTATGCTGATTTGAAGCAGGTCCTGCACTCCTACCGAACGGAACTTGCAGACTCTCGTTCAGCCACTCCCTATATCTTAAGCAGGATGTCACTGGAAATATCCAAAGTGGTCAGAAAAGACCAGCTAACCTTGTCTCCCTGTATCGAGGAGCGAATGGCAGAGTTGCGAAAATTGCTAGCGATTCGTTATGGCTATTGATGTCATTAGGGAGGATTTCTTGGTTTTAAGGTTGAGTTGTCCATTGAGAAAAGGAAGATGGAGCAAAAAGGTTCTTTTCCAATCTGTTGAGGAGCAGAGAAAGAACCTTAAGTCCTAGTTATGATTATGACAAGCGGACAAGTGATTGTGATAAAAGGTGAGTGCGATGCCTTATCTTAACCGACTTCGTTCAGGAAAGTTACTTTATTTACAACTCATGGTTGTTGCCTAAGGTTTGATAGATGGCAATATTGGTTTAGAATTATTATATAATGGTTCTTCCTTCTTATTTTAGTTACCCCTGGGTTTGGTTTCCTTACTGTGTCTGACCTACCTACCAGTGTTCATCGGACGAGAGCTGAACAATCGTCCACTTGGGAACGACAGTTTACTCCTAAACAAATTTACGCTGGTATGGGATTGGCACATTTGGCTATTATTTTAACTGGTGTTTATCGTTTGCTGACGGTGAGAGGTGCCGAATGGCGCCTAATCATTATTGTTGTGATTGTTTTGGATATTTGTTTACTAGCTTTTCTGACACCTAGAGTGCTTAAAATCATTAAACAAAGTGAACGAGGTTAGAATGGCAGTTTATGATAGACACGCCTATAAAAATAGCGAGGCTGTAAGTGCTTATCTATGCTTTGGTAACTTTGTAGGCGTTGTGAAAACTTTCTGTTTGAGAGAAGTGTGAGGTTTAAGTTTTATGTCAAAAAATCTACGTGCCCTTACGGCCATTGTTTTGTCCCAATTGCTTATTGAGTGTATGGGATTCTTTTTAGGAATTCCTCTTAGTAAGATTCTGGTTTTAACAGTACTTAGCAGTATAGCAGAGGTTCTGATGCATCTTGTCCTAGGCAAAAAATCTAAAGTCACTTTGAGTGATAAAGAGATATGGCATCAATACTTTTTATTCGTTAAGAAGACACTCTGGCTTTCCATTTTGTTTGTTGGAATTTTTCTTTTTTATATGTTGACTAAATCTGACAGCTTTATGCTTTATTTTTACTGGCATATCTTTGTGTTGTTCCACTGTCTTGGCTATATCATTTGTTTAAATAACATCAAAATGAATCGTAAAAATTGAAGATCAAATCTTGTTTATTTTCACACAATAAAAAAATCCCATGGGAGTTCTCATCCTATGGGATTTTTTGCGATAAAGATTAATAAGGCAATGTCATCTTACTTTGGCTTAGGTCCACAGTCACTTCATAGTCACTATTGTCACGAATAGTGTGCTCAAAGTCTGTGGTATAGAGAACGAGTCGGAGTTTGTCGCCCTTGTTGAGTTTGTAGATGGTTGGTTGTAAGTCCAAACCGATAGTCATCCATTCATTTGGAGTGACATTCTCAATGCTAAGGAGGTCTTTGCGATTTTGCAGGTTGAGGTGTCCTTTGGTAATGACACGGTATTTTGCCTGCTTGAATGGCAATTCACGTAAGGCTTCCTCCTTGAAGAGACGGCCGTTGTCTACATTCATGCGTTTTAATTCAGGTATTGGAGCTAGGTATTTTTTATCTCCCATTTCCAGAACTTGGGCCGAAATGAGACCACGGTTTGTGCTAGACTTGGCCCTGAGCTCTAGGTGGACACGACCATTGATTTGGATGTCTTGGTCCAGTTCAAAGTCTAGAGTGATGGCATTGGCTTTATCCATAAAGAGGTCATCCTTAAAGCTTTGATAAGCCTTACTGTACTTAGCAAAGATTTCCTCTTCGTAATGGTTAGCGATACTAGCTTCTGCCTTACCAAGCTGAATGTGTTTACCATTATCATGACCAAAGTTATCGAGAACTTCCCAGGTCTGTTCAGACTGGTTGTTTTGCCAGATGACTGTAGGCAGTGTGTAACCATTATCTAAGCCAAGGAGTTTCTGACAAATCAAGGCGTTCATGCTTTCTCGGAAGTCAATAGACTGCCAGGCATTCATGTAAACGTGGGCACCATTATGGAAGAAGAGGTGTTTTTCGAGAGATTTAGGAAGGGCTCTGAACATTTGATAGACATTAATTGGTTTGACATTCCAATCCTGGCTACCGTGTGTAAAGACTACAGTAGCTTTGACACGGTCTGCGAATTGCACATAGTTGCGGTCATGCCAGAACTGGTTATAATCCCCATGCTTACGATCAATAGCTGTGCTTAGCTCATTGAGGTAGGCCTCGTAGTCTTTTTGGTGGCGTAGGTATTCTCCAGCTAATAGGGCACGAGAATAGGTGAATTCAGTCAAGGTATCGAGATCCTCACCAGGGTACCCTCCAGGACTAACGAGGAGTCCATTTTCACGATAATAGTCGTACCAAGAAGAAATACCCGCTTCAGCAATAACCATCTCCAAACCGTCAACACCAGTTGTAGCAAGGGCGTTGGACATGGTACCCAAATATGAAAGTCCAGTAGTAGTCACCTTACCAGAAGCCCAATCAGCAGTGATTGTATGCTGTCTGCTACGACTAGTAAAGGCGCGTGCACGACCATTGAGCCAGTCAATGACAGCTTTATAGGCCAAAACTTGTTGATAGTCTCCAGAGGTCATGAAACCTTCCGAGTTGAAAGTACCGACACCAGATACATAGATAGAAGCCACACCACGAGCCAACATATAATCGTTAAGTGTATAGGTATCAGTGTGAGCAAAACGCTCCTCAGCCTTTGTGACAGGGTTGATAGGCGTAAGGTCTGCCTCTGGTGCTTTAATTTCTGGACGGCTAAGAGAAATCTTACCAGCTGGTTTGACGAGCAAGTCTCCCTCCATCTTGTGGGTCAGTTTATCAGAGGAAGGTTCATTAGTCCCTTGTTGATAAGGGCTTGCGGTCATCATGGCTGGAACTGGGAAGTCAACATTAGGACGTAAGATAGTCACCTTGACTAGGTCTAACAGCCCATCTTTGTCAGTATCTACAGGTGTTTCGACATAGACCACTTCACGGTGAAGCTGATTAGTGTCAAATGTTGCCAAGCTCTTACCATTAAAGAAGACGTAGTCATTACTTATTGGGATTAAATCTTGGGCTACTAACTGATCAATTAAGGTATTGCCAGATTGTGTGCGTGTCGCTAACAACTGGTGAAGGTTATTAAGGCTACCATCAAAAGCAATTGGGAAGGCCATTTTCTCAAGGAAAGCAACACTGTCGGTAAAGTCCACATTAGGGACAAATCCTAGCAGTTGAAGGGCTACTAAGCCAAAGACTTCAGCAGTCAAAGGACGGTCTGATTGGAAAAAGGACAGGAGGTCTGTCTCTGGATCGGCAATCCAATTTTTCAAAGCCAAATCAGTATCTTCAAAGAAAAGGAAGTACTTGCGAACAAAGGATTCAAAATTGGCTTTGGCACTAGCATCTAGAGAGACTTCAAAGCCCAAAGAACGGAGTTCCTGATAAGCCGTTTCAGGACTAACAGGGATGTAACTGAACTGGTTAAATTTCATATTCAAAAACCTCAAAAATAATACGTAAATATTCCAGAAATATCTTTACATCAGACATTATACCTGATAAAATGATAAATGTCTAAATTATTGTAAAATCGAAAGGAAATAAAGAGACAAATGAATGATTTTCTAAAAGAAGCGTTCACCAGTGAATGGCTTTTGAAATACCTCACTGAGTTGTTCGCGACTGCTTTTCTTGTAGCACTTGGTAATGGTGCTGTTGCCAACGTTGAGCTTACAGGAACAAAAGGTAACAAATCTGGTTGGATTGTTATCGCTTTTGGTTATGGTTTTGGTGTTATGATGCCAGCCCTTATGTTTGGTGATGTTTCTGGTAACCACATCAACCCTGCTTTCACACTTGGACTTGCTGCATCTGGATTGTTCTCATGGGTAGGTGTTCCTGGATACCTTATTGCACAACTTCTCGGTGCCTTCCTAGGTCAAGCTATTGTGGTTTGGGTTCACCAACCTTACTATGCACAAACTGAGAATCCTAACAATATTCTTGGGACCTTCTCAACTATCTCAGCAGTTGACGATCATGATGACACTCCAGAAAATCGTAATCGTGCCTGTGCCAATGGTTTTGTCAACGAGTTTGCAGGATCATTCCTCCTCTTCTTTGGTGCCCTTGCCTTGACAAACAACTACTTTGGTCACAAGCTTGCACAACAAGCTGTTGCTGCTGGTTACACTAAAGAAATGGTTGATGGACAATTCCATGGATCGCTTGAAACAGCCCACATCGGTGTTGGTTTCTTGGTTGCTGCTTTGGTACTTTCATTCGGTGGACCTACTGGACCAGCCCTTAACCCAGCTCGTGATTTGATGCCACGTCTTCTTCACCACCTCTTGCCAACATCAGTTCTTGGTGAGCACAAAGGTGATTCTAAATGGTGGTACGCTTGGGTTCCAGTTGTAGCGCCAATCTTTGCAGGACTTTTGGCTGTATACTTGTTTAAAGCTCTCTACCTTTAATTAAGCATAAAAAATCTGAAGCAAATGCTTCAGATTTTTTATGCTTAAAATTTTGAAAGTAGCAAAAACTGAGAAAGTTTTCTCAGTTACATGGGATTAGTCATTAATAGAATGGTAGCACCCAAGGTGAAAATATTCCATAGGATATGAAGCGAGATAGTTGCTGATAGATTTTCTCTTTTTTGGTAGACCATAGAGAGAGCTAATCCCATTCCAATATAGAGGAAGAGGTGGGCAAGGTTGGTGGGCATATGGAATAGGAAAAAGAGACTGGTACTCACTAAAGCAGTAACTATCGAATAAGGAGCCAACTAAGAGCAAACCGACTTACGAAAGAGTAGTTCTTGCAAGAAGGCTGTAGTCATCATGCTAATGGCTACTGGGAGGATAGACGTTGTCGTAAGAGTTCTTTGAAGTTCTGGATGGTAGTTGGTGTGGGTCAGTAGCATAAGATTACTCCCAATAACTCTCATCAAAAAATAAGAACAGCCCCCCAAGTAGTAAAAAGAATGCCTGATAGGCATGTCTAAACGCCAAATGTGATTGACGAAAGTTTTCAAAGTCTTTATTATATTCTAAAATGAAGAAATAGCGAGTCCTAAGGTAAAGATAATATAATGATTTTCCTAATTTATGTGAAAGAATGTAAAAAATTACAATCCTGTATTTTCTTAGGAAACTTCTTGTCACACAGACTCTTTTTGGATAAAATAGAAAAGATGGAGGGTATCATGACGCAATCAGGGAATCTTAAGTTTCACACACCAATTTTTCGTGTGAATAATAGACAAGAAAATATCGATTTTTACCAAAATACGTTAGGATTTAAGCTTTTGACTGAGGAAAATGCTCTTGCTGTCTTCACTGACTGGTCAGAACGTAACTCACTTTTTGTAATTGAGGAGTCTCCAGCTTACCGTTGCCGTGCAGTTGAAGGTCCTAAGAAAATTAATAAAGTGGTCATTAAGGTTTCAAATCCACTTGAGATTGAGTACCTTTTGGCGCGTGATGATAATCAAGCTAAGGCTATTTTCCAAGGGGAAAATGGTTACGCTTTTGAGACTATCTCACCAGAAAATGATCTTATTTTGGTGCATGCCGAAGATGATTTATCAACTCTAAAGACAGTCGAGTACGCAGATGTTGAAGAAAAAAAAGATTTTAAAGGAGTTTCAGATTTTACTGTTCAGTCTTTGACTTTGAATGTTGTCGATATGGCTCAAGCGGCTTTTTTCTACGATAATCTGTTTGGCGAAGAATTGCCTTTATCTATCCACTTTGAAAAGGCAGAAGGTCCGGACCTTCAAGTAAGTTCAGATCAAACTTGGGATTTGGAAGTTCTAGAATTTAAGGTAGCTGAAGACTATGATTTGGCTGCCTTGCATGAGAAACTTGACAAGGAACAGTTCTCAAGTTATCTAGATCCTAAAGGAAGTCTACTCGCACTGACTGATATGAGTAATATTGAGGTTTGGTTAACAAAATAATGACTAACTTCAAACAAACATTGTTAACAATTACAGACTACATCAAGGCTGACATCTTCCCGGGTGCCAGCCTTGCACTCTATGACGGAAAGAATTGGCAAGAGTACTACTGTGGTACTCAGGATGGAAAGAATCCAGTAATTCCAGATTTAACCTATGATCTAGCTAGTGTCTCTAAGGTCGTGGGAGTTGGAACTCTTTGTATCTTCTACTTACAGTCAGGAAAACTGGATTTGGATGAGAAGTTCTCCACCTATTATCCTGAAGTAGCAGACAAGACGCTAACCCTTCGTCAGCTTCTTTCTCATAGTAGCGGAATTGATCCTTTTATTCCAAATCGTGATGAATTAGACCAAAAAGGATTGATTGCTGCAATAAATGCCATCAAAGTTAAGTCTGATAAACCATTCTTGTATACAGATATTAACTTTATTCTCCTGGGCTTGATGCTTGAGAAATTATCTGGACAAAGACTGGACAGGCTTTTTGACAGCGAAATTTTCCAACCTTTTGGTATGATTGACACACAGTTTGGTCCAGTTGACCTTGCTGTTCCAACTGTAGAGGGAATTCCGGGAGGAACTGTTCACGATCCCAAGGCTCGAGTGCTCAAAGAGCACACAGGTTCAGCAGGTCTCTTTTCAACCCTAAAGGACTTGGAAATCTTTGTTAACCATTATTTGAAGGATGATTTTGCTAAAAATCTGACGCAAAATATCAGTCAATCCAAGAAGGAGCGTAGTGTCGCGTGGGACCTTCAAGGCGATTGGATTATTCATACTGGTTATACAGGTACCTTTGTGCTTATCAATATCCCTCGTCAACGTGCGGGGATTTTCCTCAGTAATCGTACCTATTACAAGGATGAGAGGGCTCAATGGATTAAGGACAGAGATGCTTTGATTGAGATAATGAAGAAGGAGTTGGTTTGTGAAATGGTCGATCAAGGAAAATAATGATAAATTAAAAGTTCAATTAGAACCCCTCCGTAGTTATACGGAACACTTTGACTCAGGTATGATTCATAGGGCTTTGCCAATGGCTACATAGGTTCGTGTATTAATACATCAAACAGATAAGTTCAATTTATTGACTTCTGAGCACTTTTTCATCCGGCTGTTGTCGGCGCCGATCATTGTGCGATCGGGGGGTGGGCGTATGAATTCATTGATTAGTTTAGAAAAAGTTAATTATAAAATCGCTGATCAACATATTTTACATGATATTGATTGGCAGATTCCAGCTGGGGCTCATATTACATTGACGGGACCATCCGGTGGTGGGAAAAGTACGTTATTGCGGATCATTGCGTCCATGATTTCTAAAACAAGTGGGACCTTGATTTTTGATGGGCAGCCGATTGAAAGTTATGACCCAATCATGTATCGGCGGCAAGTCTCATATTGTTTCCAACAACCGACGTTATTTGGTGAGACGGTGGCAGATAACTTAGCTTTCCCGTACCAAATTCGTAAGCAAGTCATGGATACGCAACGAGTGGTAACGGCGTTAAATAATGTTGGGCTGTCCGAACGAACCCTGCATCAGCCGATTATCGAGCTTTCCGGTGGTGAACGGCAGCGGGTCGCGCTGATTCGCAATATCTTATTCTTACCAAAAGTGTTGTTATTAGATGAGGTGACAGCTGGTTTGGATGAAAATAATAAGCAAATCGTACACGCCTGGTTACGACAGTTAAATGAGCAGGATCACGTGACAACGATCATGATTACTCATGACGCGACAGAGATTGCTGCGGCAGATCAATTAGCGAAAGTGATTGCTGGCAGATTGGAGGTGCACGCATGAATTTAGCAGTTAATAATACGTCGCTATTTTTGGCGGCAATGTTAGTGCTCGTCGCGTTAGGAATTAGTTTGTGGCAGAAACTTGGCTTGAATAGGGACATCGTCATTGGTGTCGTGCGGGCTGTTGTACAACTATTTATCGTGGGTTACTTGCTAAAGTATATTTTCCGAGTCAACAATTTGTGGCTAATGCTGGCGATGGTGGGCTTCATTATCTTCAATGCGGCTTGGAATGCGAAAAAACGGGGGCCGGGGATTGACCATGCATTAGCCATTTCGTTATTAGCCATTTTTGTTAGTACAGGGGTAACACTCGGCGTCCTCGTGCTATCTGGTGCGATTAAGTTTGTGCCATCGCAAATGATTCCCATTTCTGGTATGATTGCGTCGAATTCAATGGTCGCAGTTGGGCTAGCTTATCGCAGCCTCAATAGCCAGTTTCATGACCAGCGGCAAGGTGTGCTTGAACGGTTGGCGTTAGGGGCTGGTCTACTTGATGCTTCGATTGCCATCGTGCGTGAGGCGATTCGTACGGGGATGTCACCAACCATTGATTCGGCAAAGACTGTGGGTCTAGTCAGTCTGCCAGGGATGATGTCCGGTTTGATCTTTGCAGGGGTCAATCCAGTACGGGCCATTAGGTATCAAATTATGGTCACGTTCATGCTCTTATCAGCGACTAGTTTGGGGTCAGTCATTGCGTGCTATTTAGCTTACCGTAATTTCTATAATGAACAAAAACAGTTGAAGTAATGACTCCTGATTGCAGTCCCGCGGGGAGTCCTTTATGATGGAAGCTGAAATAAAACTTAATGCGGGGGTATTGATGTGAATGACGCAGCGGTTTGGGTTCCCGTTCCAGCAATGTTTTACTGGGGCTGGTTAGTACCACTCATATTTGGAACCATTTTTGGTTGGCGTTATCATCGCGATAAGGTTCGCCTAGGTAACGGTATTTGGTTTTCGCTATTTTTCTATTCGTTTTTAACCATGCTGGCGATTACAATTTTAGGTAGCAATATCCACTGGTTGATCATTATCAGTGGGGCGTTGTTTGTGTTACTAATTCTGTTGATTGGTCTGATTTTTACCTTACAAGCTTTCTTGCTCTTATGGAATGCGTGGATCATGTGGCGTCATGAGAGTCATACATTGGCGAATATGCTGACCTTGTACTTGGGACTGGGCATTCTGGTTTTGCCATTTTTAGGCAATCTGTTGAGTAGGCATGTGCCGCAGCCCGTGAGTTATTTTTTGACGCTATTTCCGAATCTGGTCATTTTTTACCTTGGTTTTTTGTTTTATAACTATCTGACGATGCTGACGATTTATCAATTCAATTGGCCCCGTCTGCGACAAGATTATATTATTGTGCTTGGGGATGGCTGGGCGGAGACGCAATCGAAGACGACCTTGCAAAATATGCAGTTTAGTAAGCAATTGATTGCACAGGGACCTGATAAAAATCCACGCACGATTTTTGTTACAAATAATTACGGTAGATTACAAATTTAATCCGAATTTTTTGACAAATTGGTCATTCATTGACAAAAGTGAACTAATTATAGGCAAGGACTGTTCTATTATTGAGGTTAAATAGATATGCAACAAATCGTACTCCCAATCAAAGACTCTAACGTCTTAAAAATGGTGCAAGACACCCTTACTAGATAGTTTTCGGGCAGGTCGCCATAACTACACCATCTTTCAAGTTGGCAAAGCCACCCTGCTGCGGGTGAGTGATGTGATGACATTAAAGAAATCCGATATCTATAATTCAGATGGCTCTGTTAAACACACGGCCTTTATTCATGATAAAAAGACGGGTAAAGCGAACACGTTATATTTAAAGCCCGTGCAACAAGACTTGCTGCAATATCATGATTGGCTAGTCCAAGAAAATATCAATTCTGGGTGGTTATTTCCCTCGGCATCCCATCATAATCGACATATCACCGAGAAACAGTTTTATAAAGTGATGGCGCGTATTGGCAATCTACTAAGCATTAACTATCTAGGCACCCATACCATGCGCAAAACAGGCGCCTATCGCGTATACACGCAGTCAAATTACAACATTGGTTTAGTCATGCATTTATTGAATCACTCAAGTGAAGCCATGACGTTAACTTATCTTGGTTTAGATCAAGCTAGCCGTGAGACCATGTTAGATCAAATTGATTTTGGTTAAATATTTTAATTACAACTACAGCTATAGTTACACCTGTAATTGTAGTTGTAATTAAAATTTCCTTATCCTGAATACTGATCATAATTTTTGATTGAGATGATTACGATGAGGAATATATACACACTCAGAATAAGTTGAGATAGATACCGATACTATCCCAATTTATTTTTTGTGGTTAAGCTGACAACAGCTTGCCCCACGCGGGTAGCGTTCTGCATGACATGCTCTCACTGAAAGTGATCCTGCAATGATAAATTGCCCTGTCACGGCGTGACCCGCCGGAGGTTTTTCTAGCCGGATAATAGGCGCTGAAAAATAGCAGTTTCCCCAGAAGGAAGGGGAAACGCTACTGTCATCGCTTGTCGATGACGTGCCTCGCAGAGCCTGTCCAAAATATAATTTTGGTATAACAGGCTATACCAGATTTTTAACGGTGTTATACTAGTCTTGGAAAACCTTTTTTGAGGAGGCATTTTTGATGGCGCATTTAAAGAAAAATACGCGTGGTGCAGTACCCGGTTTAGCTGTCCACTTTGAACGTAAAACCGACCATCACACCAACAAAGAAATTGATGTGTCGAAAACTTATCTGAATCAAGATATCATGACGGATGGTTCTGATATGGTTTCACGCTTCAATGCGCGTTTAAATGACGTTTATTGGATGCAAAGAGACGATGTGAAGGGGTGTTAGCGACTTGGATAGTCACTCTTACCCGAAGATCTTGTAGAAGCGCCCTACGAGCAACAAAGCGCTTTTTTTGAAGCAACCACCAATTTTCTTAATGAACGTTATGGTCAAGAAAATACCGTGGCCGCTGTCGTGCATTATGACGAAACAACCCCTCACTTGCACTATGCCTTTGTCCCCGTTGTTTTTGATAATAAAAAATCACGTTATAAAGTCTCGGCTAAAGAAGTGCTCACGCGCCATGATCTGCAAACCTTTCATGATGATTTAGATCAAGACCTAAAAAAGGTGCTGCTATAATGACCAATAAAGTTACGTATGTTGGGAGAAGATAGTTACATGGATACTAATATGATGGCCCTAGAACCAAAAGGTATTGATCCTGAGTATCGCTATACTTTTATCAATAAGACAGGATTGTACAAGATTGCAGACACATCAACTATTCCCCAAATCAATAATAAACACATCGAACCTTACTTATTATTAATTCCCATCTTAGAAGAGCAACATAAAATCGGTTCATTCTTCAAACAGCTAGACGAGACTATCGCTCTTCATCAACGTAAGTTGGATTTGTTGAAAGAACAGAAAAAAGGCTTTTTACAAAAAATGTTTGTTTAGGGTCCATAATTATATAATGCCTCCTAGGAAAGACTACTAAAACAGCCCCCATTATCTAATAATAGTTAGATAACGGGGGTTGTTTTTTTATAAAATGATATAATACTCCCTAGATAGGAGAAAACGTATGTCTAGACAAAAACGGTCGAGTAGACACTCTAAGAAAAGAAAGCTTATCTCTTGTTTTTTTGGTTTACATGGGAGTGTTTGTACTTTTTTTAAAAGGATAGAAATACTGGAAAAAGATTGTAGAGCTATTAAAAAAAAGAAAATGTGGCAGTTATTGCTATCGAGCATGGCTATTCTATATTTTCAACAAAAGAAGAAGCTTAAGCAGAGTTGATCTACTGCTTAAGCTTTTTTACTTATTAAGGACTTTTCAACCGTAATGTGTTGGATACCAGCTTCTTCGAAGATTTGGCCGACTTCTTGATAGCCATTATTGAGATAGAACTTAAGTGCCCCTAGTTGAGCATGGAGAGAAATATATTTGAAGCCCTGCTCTTGCGCGAAATCTTCAGCCTCTTTTAGGAGGATGCTATCCAGACCTTGACCTTGGTAGTCGTCGAGCACGGCCATGCGTTGGAGTGTAACTTGTGTCAAGTCTATGTTAGGAAGTAGTCGTACGGTTGCTGTAGCCTGGCCCTTGTCATCATAGAGGACAAAGTGAATGCAGTAGGCTTCATTGGCATCAATATCGATGGAGCGAGGAACTCCTTGGCCCTTAACGAAAACGGTGTTTCGAATAGCCACAGCATCTAGATAAGTCTCTGAAAGTGTATCTCTTGTATGTTTGATAATCATAGGAATAGTGTAGCAAAGATTATAGTCTATCATCAAGCTTTTGATAGGTTTTATGCTTTAATTTTTCGGCCGTTTGCATCTTGGATAGGACGGTTATTTTCAAATCCAAGAGTTTGGGAGAATTTTTCCACCTGTTCCTTACTGACAGTTTCTTGGCTTTTGAAGACAATCTAGTTAACGCCTTCAGTACAAGGCGGTGTTGTCAATGAGCCTTCAAAGTTGTAATAGTCCTTGTTTTCAGGATAGAAATCATCAAGTGAGATAGCCTGAGATAAATCCGTTTCAGTATTGGCGGCTTGAGGCATTTTATCCCAGATTAATTGCAAGGCTTGGTTTTTATCTCCATAGTTATAGAGAACTGAGACAACTGTGATTTTTCCATTATCCGTCTTGTAGACGAAATGCCCTTCGAGAGGATAGGTTTTGCCATTTATTTCATTCTAAGCTGGTGCGTGAAAATGGAATTGTTGCAACTTGTAAACTTCCTTACTAATCGTTAGGGTATTCTTTGGATTTTTAAAGCTGACTTCAATCGTATGCCCATTATTTTCAACTTGAGCTTCTGATTCTTGATTATTAAGGTTTAGTTCTGGAAGATCAACGTCCTCAGCTCCAGTGATATTGATCGGAGATTGTTCTTTACCATTTTTGCTGAGTTCATAATCTTTAGAAAGGTCACCCCAATGGTCTGGACCAGTAGAGCCAGTATAACCCCATTGAACGTCCTTGGGCTTTGAGGCTTCTGTCTTGGTATCAGACTGGCAGGCTACGAGTAGGATGGTAGCTGCTATAAGAGACAATAATCCAATTAGCTTAAAACTTTTCTTATTCATCTTTTCTCCCTATAGGCTGTTATTTTTGTCATGACTGCTAGTTGACCTGTTATTTGTAAACTAGTAGTCAGACGGTGACAGGGTGATATTTCTCTAAGGTACTTCTGAAAGTGAAGTGTTTGGAGAAACCAAACAGAAACGCCTTTATTTTATAGCTAATATGAAAGATAGTCAAATATAAATTATAGTTTATTTAGAAAACTATAATGAAAAGCAAGTGTTTTACAAAAAGAAAAGAACTCGCTATTGCGAGCTCTTTATTCATTTTATCCCATAGCATCGTCCGTTGAAAGAACTTCGTGGAAGACACGTTGTGTCAATTCAGTTTTTTGTTCTGGAGTGAGGTATTTAGTGTTTACACAGTATCCAGAGATACGTACGATAACATCTTCACCGCTCATGATCTTTTTGTAAACAGCTGACAAGTCCATAACGTTCAAGTTAAGGTGTTGTCCACCGTTTTCGAAGTATCCGTCAAGGATAGTTACGAGGTTATCAACTTGTTCGTCGCGAGTCTTACCAAGGGCACGAGGTGATACTTGAGTAGTAAGTGAGATACCGTCAGCTGCATAACCGAAGTCAAGGCTTGCAAGTGAGTTCAAGTTTTGCAACCATCCACCTTTAGCTTTGTTAGATGGGTTAGCACCTGGTGAGAAGAATTCCAATTTAGACAAGTTCACTGAACCATCTTCGTTGAGGTATACCCCTTTGTGAACTGGAGAGTTACCAGTTTGTTTAGAGTAAGCAACGTTCGAAGTGATTGTAAGAAGTGAAACTGTAGCTTCTGCATCTTTGTAGAGTTTATGGCTACGAAGACGAGTAGTGTAAGCTTCAATCAACCATTCTGCCAATTCGTTTGAACGTGGGTCATCTTCACCCCAACGTGGGTATTCACCGATTGTTTCGTAGTCGTAGATGTAGCCATCTTCGTCACGGATTGGTTTAACTGTAGCGTACTTGATAGCTGACAATGTATCAACAGTATTTGCGAAACCACAGATACCGAATCCCATGTTAGCACGTTGTTTAGTTGGCAAGAAGGCCATTTGAACAGCTTCGTAGTTGTACTTATCAGTCATGTAGTGGATGATGTTAAGGGCATCTACATAAGTGTCAGTCAACCAGTCAAGAGATTTTTCGAAGTTAGCTTTAACAGTGTCAAAGTCAAGAACTTCATCACGGACTGGATCGATGTCAAATACTTTGTAGTCTTTATGAACATCGTCGTAACCACCGTTCAAACCAGTAAGAAGGGCTTTAAGTACGTTAACACGAGCACCGAAGTATTGGATGTTGTGGCGTTGTTCTTCGTTTTCTGGGTCAAGTGGTGATACACAACATGAGATACAGCTCATTTCACCGTATCCGTCTTTAGCCATAGTAGTCACACCTTCGTATTGAATAGAAGAGTGCTTGTGACTCATGTGCATACAGTAGCGACGGAATGAGTAAGGCAATTTGTCAGACCAAAGAACTGTCAAGTTTGGTTCTGGAGAGTTACCGATGTTGTCAAGTGTGTTCAAGAAACGGTAGTCCATTTTAGTAACACGGTGACGTCCGTCAGCACCCATACCAGCCATAGAAGTTGTGATGAATGTTGGGTCACCTGAGTAAAGTTCGTCGTAAGCTTTTGTACGTGCGAATTTTACAGTACGAAGTTTCAAGACAAAATCATCAACGAATTCTTGGATTTCTGATTCAGTGTAAGTACCACGAGCAAGGTCACGTTCTGCATATATGTCAAGGACGATTGGCACACGACCAAGTGAAGTAGCCGCACCATTGATAACACGACATACAGCCATAAAAGCAATGTTTGTCCATTGGATAGCTTCTTTAGTATCGAAGGCTGGACGACGAACATCTACACCGTAAAGGTCACCAAGGCGAACAACATCTTGAAGTGCTTGGTATTGAAGGTTAACTTCTTCACGAAGACGAATAGTTTCTTCGTTGATTTCTTCGATAGAGTTCCAGTCGTTTACTTTTTCTTGCATCAAGAAGTCAGCACCGTAAAGAGCAAGGCGAGCATAAACACCGATGATACGTCCACGAGAGTAAGCATCTGGAAGTCCAGTTATAGTGTGTGCGTGACGTGCACGACGGATATTTGATGTATAAGCACGGAAGATACCGTCATTTACTGTAGTTACATGTTTTGTAAAAATTTCGTGAACAGCTGGATCAGGTTCATAGCCATGTTCCTTGAGAGCTGTTTCTGCCATACGAATTCCGCCTTTTGGCATGAAATTCAATTTGAATAACTCATCATTTTGAATACCGTAGATTAGTTCGTCGTCTTTTGAAATATAGCCGGCAGGAATATCTGCGATTGATGTCGGACGAGTATCCATTGGGAAACGAGTTTCTTCGTAGTGAGCTTTAGTTTCTTCAATGATTTTTTTGATTTTAAGTGAGCGTTCAGTTGGTCCTGCAAGGAAGCTTTCATCACCATCATATGGTGTGTAGTTTGCTTGTACGAAGCGAGACACACTTGCTTTTTCTTTCCAGTCAGTTCCTTTAAAGCCTTCCCACGCTTTTTCAAAAACATCTGTGTTAGTTTTAACCGTTGCCATAGTTTGGATCTCCTATAATACTTTCTAGAGAATGTAACAAAATCATCTGTTACATTCTCTAGAAGTATTATATCACACAGTAACCGCTTACATAACTTTGAAACTCCGTTTTTAAAGACATTCTTTTATAATACAGTTTTGAAAACTGGAAATCTGTATTATAAATTTCTGTTTTTTTGATAGATTTTGGTATCATAGGGGGAGAATGTTTTGTAGGCCCAAAGTTTTATGTGAAAGGCTTTACAATGAGATAAATTTGAGAAAGGAGGCAAGAAGCCATGCTAGAGTTCCCTCTAATTAATGATACGAGTCGGAAAATTATTCATATCGACATGGATGCCTTTTTTGCTCAGGTTGAGATGAGGGATGACCCTAGTCTTAAAGATAAACCTGTTATTATCGGTAATGACCCCAGAAAAACAGGCGGTCGTGGTGTGGTGTCTACTTGTAACTACGAGGCTAGAAAATACGGTGTCCACTCAGCCATGTCTTCTAAGGAAGCCTACGAACGTTGTCCCAATGCTGTCTTTATTTCAGGAAATTATAGCCATTACCGTGAGGTAGGGATGCAGATTCGTGAAATTTTTAAATGCTACACGGACTTGGTTGAGCCTATGTCTATTGACGAGGCCTATCTCGATATTACGACCAATAAACTTGGGATCAAGTCGGCCGTTAAGGTCGCTAAACTTATCCAGTATGATATCTGGCAGGAACTCCATCTGACCTGTTCGGCTGGTGTTTCCTACAATAAATTCATTGCGAAGCTGGCTTCTGATTTCCAAAAACCTGCTGGTTTGACGGTAGTACTTCCCGAAGAGGCCCAGGAATTTTTGGAAAAGCTACCTATTGCAAAGTTTCATGGTGTTGGTAAAAAGTCAGTTGAGCGTCTTCATGACATGGATATATACACCGGTGCCGATCTTTTGAAAATTTCTGAGATAACCTTAATAGACCGCTTTGGACGTTTTGGCTTTGACCTCTTTCGCAAGGCTAGAGGCATTTCCAATAGCCCAGTAAAGCCTAATCGTGTCCGTAAATCTATCGGAAGTGAGCGAACCTATGGTAAGCTCCTGTATAATGAAGATGACATCAAGGCTGAGTTGACTAAAAATGCTAAACGGGTAGCGGAAAGCGCCCAGAAAGCTAAAAAAGTCGGTCGTATCATTGTCATCAAGGTTCGTTATTCGGACTTCTCAACCCTAACCAAACGTATGACCTTGGACAAATCAACCCAGGATTTTGACACCATCGATAGGATTTCTCATAGTATTTTTGATCGGCTGGAGGAAAATAGTAGTGGCGTTCGCCTGCTTGGTGTTACGCTGACAGGTTTGGAAGACCAAGAAGGTAGACAGTTAGACTTAGACGATTTGGCGTGATTATATACGTGATTATATAATAGTAGAGTTTTGACTTTTTGCGTTGCTAGTTGACCTTAAAGCATCATTAGACCTGTGCTATCTTAATTAGTAAGTAATAGAAATGAGATAATAAAAGTAATGAAAAAGTTTTTACGTATCTGGGCTTGATTTTAGCAACATGCTTGGTTCTTGTAGCCTGTGCTTCAAATAAGTCAGCTGAAAAGAAAAAACGAATCAACTTCGACATAACGTGTCAAGGCTAATACTAAGACACCAACTCAAGTGTTTTCAAAGTTTCTCAGGGTAAGCCGTAATATGATTGGCAAGATTCAGGACTATAAACTGAAGGAAGTGAAAGTCAAGAAAGATGAAGCAACAGTGACTTTTACTTCACTCTCTGTTAGTTTCCATGGAGCTGAAGCTGCTGTTCGTACTATCCTTATGAGTCCCTATGGTATTAATATTGACAAGTTGAAGTACTGGAACCAATCTGATAAGAGTAATGATGAAAAGGGTAAGGGCAAAGATCTCACAACAAAGTTCCTTTAGTGTGAAAACTTTAACGGTGATTTAAGGATATTGATAAAGAATTGTTCTGTATACCTTTGACAGGTTCAGATAATTTGGAAAGGAACTTCAATTTATCGAAGATAATGGGGTCAACTGGACTATCTCTATAAAAAAATTATAAAGAACTTGTCGAGGATCTGGTTAACCATGCTGAATCAGGAAATAAAGCCGTTTACGCTGAACGTATCCATAAGGATTTGTCAGACTATCAACCTGAAGATAGTAGCGACTCAAGTAATAAGTTATCAGGTAAGGAAAAGTAGTATTTTATTGCATTTGATGTTAATCATATACGGGAAGCTTTTTTGGACGAGAAGAGTTATTACATGAGTGGCAACCATTTTCTATCACCACTTAGGTTTTTATTATTAGACAAGTTGGGATAAAGATGGTAAACTGTTATCGCTAACTATTAATGAGAGTATCGAGGATTATAGATATGAAAAAATGGCTTGCAGTCATGGGGATTCTTGGATTGTCAGTTATGACTTTGGCAGCTTGTGGAAACAAAGGTGACAGTAAGGTATCTGGTGAAAAGCAGACGATTACTGTTGCGACTGACTCTGATACGGCACCTTTCACTTTTAAAAAAGGTGATGACTTCAAGGGTTATGATATTGATTTGGTAAAGGCTGTTTTTAAGGATTCAGACAAGTATGAGGTCAAGTTTGTAACGACGCCTTTTGATTCCATCTTGACAGGGGTGGATTCTGGACGTTATCAGATTGCAGCTAATGATTTTAACTACAATGAAGAGCGTGCACAGAAATATAGTTTTTCAGATCCGATTTCACGTTCTAACTATGCAATCATCAGTGCTGAGGGTACAAAGTATACTAGCCTAGACGATTTGTCTGGTAAGACAACAGAAGTGCTTCCTGGCACTAACTACGCTCAGTTGCTTGAAAACTGGAACCACGCCAATGCGGACAAGACACCAATTACAATCAATTACGCTTCTAGCTCGACGGGTCTTTCAACACGCGTTCAACACATTCAAGAAGGAAAAATTGATTTTATCCTTTATGATGCCATTTCGTCTGAGTATATTGTTAAAGATCAAGGCTATAAGTTGGCTGTAAACAAGCTTAAAGACGATATCGGTATGAAGACTGATGGTCTTGAATACCTTATTTTCTCAAAAAATAAGCAAGGTAAGGAACTCAAGACTTTTGTCAATAAACGTATCAAAGAGCTTAAGAAGGATGGAACCCTTGCCAAACTCAGTAAGGAATACTTCGGTGGCGATTACGTCAGTGATTTGAAATAAGACTGTTAAAAGTTGAGACTGCTGTCTCAGCTTTTTGACGTTAATAAAGCTGAATTATCAGTGATATGATTTCCTTATCACTTTGATAAGAAAAGACTATTTCACAGACTTTCTGAGTCGTGCTAAAATGAATATTATAAAATTTATGATAAGATATTTGAACGGTTAGCACTAGGCTAACCGACTTTTTTAGAAAGAAAGGGCGACATTGTGAAAAAGAGTATAGAAGCATTTAATCGGTCACCTTGGTATCTTCAAGTTATCCTTGGCTTGGTTGGTTTGGCAGTAGCTGTTGCTTTAGCCATTCCCTTATCATGGCTAGTGGAAATCCTTTGGGGCTATGTTTTGCAATTGGTTACAATTGTCTTCAAATGGATTTCATCTTGGATGCCAGCTGGTAAGCTCTTCTCATGGAAGGCTGTCTTCGATGCTGTTCCTAAGATTGTAGAACGCTTGCCTTTAACCTTGGGATTGACTATTGCAGGTGCCTTCTTTGGTTTGATTTTGGCCCTTGTCTTTGCGGTTGTTAAAATTAATCGAGTACGTATCCTTTATCCAATTCAAGCCGTTTTTGTGAGCTTCTTGCGTGGGACACCAATCCTTGTACAACTCATGTTGACTTACTATGGTATTCCACTCTTCCTTCGTTACTTGAATGGTGAGTTCGGCTTAGATTGGAACATTAATGAGATTCCACCAGCTATCTTCGCTATTACAGCCTTTGCCTTTAATGAAGCAGCTTACATGAGTGAGACCATCCGTGCAGCGATTCAGGCCGTTGACGCTGGGGAAATCGAAGCTGCCCGTTCTCTTGGGATGACATCAGCACAAGTTTACCGTCGTGTCATCATTCCAAATGCGGCAGTTATTGCGACACCAAGTTTGATTAACAGTTTGATTGGTTTGACTAAGGGAACATCACTTGCCTTCAGTGCAGGTATCGTTGAAATGTATGCGCAAGCTCAAATCTTAGGTGGTGCTGACTACCGTTACTTTGAACGTTATATCTCAGTAGCTCTTGTATACTGGGCAATCTCAATCTTGATTGAGTACATTGGTCGTTCAGTTGAAAATCACATGGCCATTAAGGCTCCTGAAGCGACTGACATTTCTGGCATTGGAGGTGACCGCTAATGATTAGTATCAAAAATTTGACCAAGGAATTTTCAGGACAAAAGGTTCTCGATGGCATCGATATTGACATTGAAAAAGGTGAAGTTGTGGCTCTTGTTGGTGCCTCTGGTGCAGGGAAGTCGACTATCCTTCGTTGCTTGAACTATTTGGAACAACCTGATTCTGGTACTATTGCCATTGATGATTTCAAGGTGGATTTTGAAACAATTACCAAGGAGCAAATCCTTACTCTTCGTCGTAAGTTGGCCATGGTGTTCCAACAGTTCAACCTCTTTGAACGTCGTACAGCCTTGGATAATGTTAAGGAAGGTCTCAAGATTGTTAAGAAACTTTCTGACGACGAAGCTACCAAGATTGCTAAAGAAGAGCTCACTAAGGTTGGGCTTTCTAATCGTGAAAATTACTACCCACGTCACTTGTCGGGTGGTCAAAAGCAACGTGTGGCTTTGGCTCGTGCCCTTGCAATGAGGCCTGATGTGCTCTTGCTTGACGAACCAACATCTGCCCTTGACCCTGAGTTGGTTGGTGAGGTTGAAAAATCAATCGTAGATGCGGCTAAATCAGGTCAAACCATGATTTTGGTCAGTCACGACATGAACTTTATTTATCAAGTGGCTGACAAGGTGCTTTTCCTTGAAAAAGGTCATATCCTTGAACAAGGAACACCTGATGAAATCTTTAACCATCCAAAAGAAGAGCGAACAAAAGAATTCTTCGCTTCTTATTCAAAACAATATCTTTAAGATGGGATTTTTGTTACAATAGAAAAGGTGATGGGATAGGACTACATTTCTAGTTCATAGTCAAAGTCCCACAAGGATGACTAGAAACTTTTGAATACTTCAAAGGCGACTAAGGAGTCTACTCGGTGACTGCCTTATGTAGTTATTATTAATCGGATTCAGGGGTTGGAGAATGTTGTCTCAGCCTTTTCTATTTTTCACTTTAGGATGATTTATGTTATTAAATATTTTTAAATTTTATCTCTTAGGCCTTGTGATTGCTTTCTTTGTTTGTTTGGTGATTGGTGTCTTTTGTCTTGGATGGCGTGCCCTACGTCATTTAGACAAAACCGTTAAGGAGCGTCAGGGTGCCCTCTATGATGCTATTATGATGTCGATGGTTTCGATCCCAGTATTGGCATTTTCTTTTATGGCGATTCTTATCGTACTGAATGCATAATGCTAGCTTTGTTGGCACATTAGGTGTAAGATATCTCTACAAGAAAATCATATAAGGAGTTACTCATGTACGATACAATTGTTATTGGAGCTGGTCCTGCGGGGATGACTGCAGCACTTTATGCAGCTCGTGCCAACCTTAAAGTGGCAACTTTGGAGCAAGGTGCTCCTGGTGGACAGATGAATAACACATCTGATATTGAAAATTATCCTGGTTTTGAAAGTATTTCTGGTCCAGAACTGTCCATGAAGATGTTTGAACCCTTGGAAAAATTGGGCGTTGAAAATCTTTATGGTATCGTGTCTGGTATCGAAGACAGGGGCAATTATAAAGTTGTCAAAACTGGTGACGAGGAGTACCAAACCAAGACAGTTATCATTGCGACAGGTGCTAAACACCGCCACATTGGTGTTGCTGGTGAAGAAGAGTACAACAGCCGTGGTGTCTCTTATTGTGCTGTATGTGATGGTGCCTTCTTCCGCAATCAAGACCTCTTGGTTGTTGGTGGTGGAGACTCTGCTGTTGAAGAAGGAATTTATTTGACACGCTTTGCCAATAGCGTGACCATTGTTCACCGTCGTGACGAATTGCGTGCCCAAAAGGTCCTTCAAGCCCGTGCCTTCGCCAATGAAAAGGTCAAGTTTATCTGGGATTCCGTCGTTGAAGAAATCAAGGGTGATGACATCAAGGTTCGCAGTGTTGATATCAAGAATGTCAAAACTGGTGAGGTGACTAACCACGAATTTGGCGGTGTCTTTGTTTATGTCGGACTTGATCCTGTTTCAGATTACTTGACAGGCCTCGACATCACTGACCAAAATGGTTGGGTAATCACAGATGACAAGATGGCGACAAGTGTTCCAGGTATCTTTGCCATTGGTGATGTGCGTCAGAAAGACCTTCGCCAAATTACCACAGCCGTAGGGGAAGGTGCCATAGCCGGTATCGAAGCTTATAACTACGTGACTGCACTTGGTGATAAGTAACATAAATGGAAATTCGGGAGAATTTCGAGTTTTTTGTGTTTGTGTGATGATCTTTAGCTAGTCTAGCCTCCTTTGGAGTAACATCTATGTGTAGTTTTTTGTTATAATAGAGAAGTCTTACTAAAAGTCAGTAAAAACGAGGTGACCGACTTGCGTGTTGTAGCAGGTGATTTTGGCGGGCGTCCGCTTAAAACGTTAGAAGGCAAAACGACTCGTCCAACAACGGACAAGGTCAAGGGCGCCATTTTCAATATGATTGGTCCTTTCTTTGATGGAGGACGTGTTTTGGATCTTTTTTCTGGGAGTGGTAGTTTAGCTATTGAGGCTATTAGCCGTGGCATGTCGTCTGCTGTCCTCGTGGAAAAGGATCGTCGAGCACAGGCTGTTATTCAGGAAAATATCAAGATGACCAAGAGTGAGGAACAGTTCCAGCTTTTGAAGATGGATGCGGCGCGTGCATTGACACAATTGACAGGTCAGTTTGACTTGGTGCTCTTAGATCCGCCTTATGCGAAAGAGCAGATTGTGGACAATATTACTCAGTTAGAGGAGCAGGGGCTCTTGTCTGAAGAGGTGATGTTGGTTTGTGAGACTGATAAGGGTGTGGACTTGCCTGAAGAAGTTTCAAACTTTGGGATTTGGAAGCAGAAAACCTATGGTATCAGTAAGGTGACCGTTTACGTGCGTTAGCCTTTGGTAGGGAAGTTGTAGAGAGGAAATGCTATGACCAAGATTGCTATGTTTACGGGGTCTTTTGATCCGATTACAAATGGGCATATGGATATTATTGTCAGAGCCAGCAAACTCTTTGACGAGCTCTATATAGGACTTTTTTATAATAAAAATAAGCAGGGCTTCTGGGATGTTGTTACTCGCAAGCGTATCTTGGATGAGGTTGTGGCAGATTTTCCTAATGTCAAGGTCATAACGGCCCACGATAGTCTGGCTGTAGATGTCGCCAGAGATCTTGGTGTAACTTATCTGGTTCGAGGCCTACGCAATGCGACAGACTTTGACTATGAGGCTAATATGGACTATTTCAATAAAGGTTTGGCGCCAGAACTTGAAACGGTTTATTTGATTGCTAGTCATGAGGTGACACCGGTGTCTTCAAGTCGTGTGCGTGAGTTGATTTATTTTGAGGGGGACATTAGCTCCTATGTTCCGCAAGCAGTTGTTAAGGAAGTGGAGGCCAAGCGTGGCAAACAAGACAAAATCTAAATCGCTATTAGAGAAAATGTGGCGTATTAAGTGGTGGTTATTAAGTATTTTTACGGTACTTTTCCTCCTTTTTGCCCTCTTTTTCCCGCTCAATAATTACTATGTGGAGCTTCCGGGTGGTGCTTTTGATACCAAGGAAGTCTTGACAGTGAATAAGAAAGCTGATGATTCTAAGGGCTCCTATAATTTTGTGGCGGTGGCTCAAACCAAGGCGACTTTGGCCTTGATGCTCTATGCTCAGTTTAATGATTTTGCAAAGCTTCAAACGGCTGAAGAGGCAACTGGAAATTACTCTGATGAAGATTTCATGCGCATCAACCAATTTTACATGGAGACTTCTCAAAACCAAGCGGTTTATCAGGGCTTGACTCTGGCTGGTAAGGAGGTTAGTTTGGAGTATATGGGTGTCTATGTGCTTCAGGTTGCTGATGATTCTAGCTTCAAGGGTGTCCTCAATATTGCTGATACGGTGACGGCTGTTAATGGTAAGACCTTTGATAATTCTACTGACATGATTAAATACGTTCAAGGACTTAAGCTGGGTTCAAAGGTCAAGGTCACTTATATGAGAGATGGCAAAGAAAAGACTGCTACTGGTAAGATTATTAAGATTGCCAATGGCAAAAATGGTATTGGTATCGGCCTAACGGACCATACTGAGATCAAGAGTCCTGAGAATGTTAAGTTTAAACTGGATGGTGTCGGTGGGCCAAGTGCTGGTCTTATGTTTACCTTGGCTATTTACGATCAGGTGTCTGGTCAAGACCTCAAGGCTGGCCGCAAGATTGCTGGTACAGGAACTATTGAAAAAGATGGGGCTGTCGGTGATATCGGTGGGGCCTATCTCAAGGTGAAATCTGCGGCTGATAGTGGCGCAGACATTTTCTTCGTGCCAAATAATCTAGTAACTAAGGAAATGAAAAAGGCTGATCCGGATGCCAAGACTAATTATCAAGAGGCCAAGGAAGCTGCCGAGAAACTGGGGACCAAGATGAAAATCGTCCCTGTTAAAACAGCTCAAGAAGCCATTGATTATTTGAAAAAGACTAAATGAGAAGTGAGAGTAGGACAGACAGAAATCTATGATTTTGTCTCTGTCTTACTCTCTTTTTTAGACTAAAGTGTTATAATAGTCTGTATGAAAAAACGTTATAGAACAGTAAATGATTACTATCGCGAGATTTTTGGCGAAAAGATTTTCAAACTTCCTATAGATGCGGGCTTTGATTGTCCCAACCGTGATGGAACAGTGGCTCACGGTGGCTGTACCTTTTGTACAGTATCGGGGTCTGGGGACGCTATTGTAGCTCCTGAGGCACCGATTCGTGAGCAGTTTTACCATGAGATTGACTTTATGCACCGCAAGTGGCCAGAAGTTCATAAATATCTGGTTTATTTTCAAAACTTTACGAATACTCACGCACCACTTGAGGTTATCAAGGATCGCTACGAACAGGCTATCAATGAGCCTGGTGTTGTTGGGATCAATATCGGTACTCGCCCTGACTGTTTGCCAGACGATGTGATTGATTATCTGGCAGAACTCACAGACCGCATGCATGTAACGGTTGAACTTGGACTGCAGACGACTTATGAAGAAACCTCAGAGCTCATAAACCGAGCACACAGCTATGAACTCTATGTGGAGACGGTGAAGCGCTTGCGTGAGCGTGCGCCCAAGGCTGAAATTGTATCACACCTAATTAATGGGTTACCGGGGGAAACTCATGAGATGATGGTGGAGAATGTTCGCCGTTGTGTGACTGATAATGACATTCAGGGGATTAAACTCCATCTCCTCCACCTGATGACTAATACGCGTATGCAAAGAGACTATCACGAAGGGAGTCTTAAATTGCTGAGTCAGGAAGAGTATGTGTCAATCATCTGTGACCAGTTGGAAATCATCCCTAAGGATATCGTCATTCATCGGATTACTGGTGATGCACCGCGAGATATGCTGATTGGACCTATGTGGAGTCTCAACAAGTGGGAAGTCCTTAATGCCATTGACAAAGAGATGGAACGTCGTGACTCATGGCAAGGGTGTAAAGTCGTTAGCAAGAAGGAGGAAAAAGCATGATTAAACGTCCCATTCATATGTCTCACGACTTTCTAGCAGAAGTGCTGGATGATGAGAGTATAGTTGTCGATGCGACCATGGGAAACGGTAATGACACAGCCTTTCTGGCTGGCCTTTCCAAGAAGGTCTATGCTTTTGACGTGCAGGAGCAGGCGATTGGAAAGACCAGTCAACGCTTGTCAGACTTGGGAATTGAAAATACGGAACTCATTTTAGATGGTCATGAAAATCTGGACCATTATGTTAGGGAGCCTATTCGAGCAGCTATTTTCAATTTAGGCTATCTACCATCTGCAGACAAGAGTGTCATCACCAAACCTCACACGACCCTTGAAGCTATTGAGAAGATTCTTGACCGCTTAGAGGTGGGTGGTCGCCTAGCTATTATGATTTACTACGGTCATGATGGTGGTGATATGGAGAAGGATGCTGTTCTTGAGTATGTGATTGGTTTAGACCAGCGTGTTTTTACAGCCATGCTGTATCAACCTCTCAATCAAATTAATACCCCGCCATTTTTGGTGATGTTGGAGAAATTACAATGATTACAAATATTAAAGAAAAACTTGCAGATATGCAGGCCAAATATATAGACAAGCAGAGTGCTGAAGATAACTTAAAAACGGTTTACAATTGCAAAACGACGAAAATCAAGAAGAAACTAGCCAGTCTTGAGGTTGAACGTTGCCATAAACTTTTAGCTAAGGAAGACGTGACTGCCATTGATAAAAAAATTCGCAAGCAAAAAGAACTATTTTCTAACTGTTGTCATAAGGAAGGTTAAGAGAAACTATGCATTTATCATTAGCTTTGCTTGTTCTTCTGTTTAGCTTAATCTTATCGAACGTTATCAACCGCATTTTTCCACGACTTCCCCTACCTTTGATTCAAATTATTTTTGGAGTGGGTATTGGTTTTCTTCTTAAGGGGGAAGTTTTTGAGCTTGAAACGGAACTTTTTCTAGCGTTTATTATTGCTCCCTTGCTTTTTCGTGAGGGCGAAGAGAGTGACATTACCAGTATTCTACGTAACTGGAAGCTCATCCTGTTTTTGATTTTTCCAGTCATCTTCGTCTCTACGCTAGGAATCGGCTATCTTGCTAAGGCCGTCTTGCCTGCTTCGGTGCCCTTGTCTGCCTGTCTAGCCCTCGGTGCCGCTCTTGGTCCAACGGATTTTGTTGCCTATTCCGCTATCTCCAAACGCTTCAGTTTTCCAAAGTGGATTAGCTATATTCTGCAGGGAGAGGGTTTGCTAAATGATGCCTCTGGCTTGGTCGCCTTTCGGGTGGCAGTAACTGCTTTGACAACGGGATCCTTCTCCCTCCTGGACGCGAGCTGGAATTTGGTTATCTCTGTAATTGGTGGTTTTTTGGTTGGCTTGATTACAGCTCTATTGAATCGTCTTTTTTTGACCATTTTAGATAATATGGATGCAGCAGATGTCACAGGTGCACTCTTACTAGAGTTAGTGCTACCGATTCCCTCTTACTTTGTAGCTGAGGAAATACATGTCTCTGGAATTATTGCTGTTGTTGTAGCAGGGATTTCACTTGCTAGCCGTTTCAAAAAAATCACCGTATTTGATGCCAAATTGGATAGTGTCTCCCATACGATTTGGGGAACCATTACCTTTGTTCTTAATGGTATGGTCTTTTTCCTTCTGGGGACGGAACTGCCAACCTTAGCAACCCCAGTACTGTCTAGCAGTACTTATGATACGCTTTGGATGCTTCTTGCCATAGTCTTGTTAACAGCGATCATGTTTGGAATTCGTTTTGTCATGATTAGTGCAGTGTTTGCCCAAAGAGCTTGGCGGACCAAACGGTCACTGAAAAAAATATGGAAGGTTGCTACGATTTTGACTTTTTCTGGCGTAAAAGGAACGGTTTCGATTGCAACAATCCTTTTACTTCCGGTTGCTAATATGACTGCGCTAGAACACAGTCTCTTGACCTTTACAGTAGCGGGTGTTACACTATTGAGCTTCTTGATAGGTATTTTAATTCTACCTAGGTTAGCTACCGGACCAGCACATACGACCAATCATTACATGCAGATTGCTATTCTTAATGATGTGGTAAGAGAACTAGAAAAAGACCTGAAGCAGTCTGCAAATCAAGGAGCTGTTTATGCTACCATTGACAACTATAACCAACGTTTGGAAGATTTAATCTTGGAGCAGGAATCAAATGATGTCAAGGAAGAGTTAGCTAATATCCGTATCATGATTATGGAAATCGAGAGTGAGGGTTTGGAATATGCCTACAAGAAGGGGAAGATTTCAGAACTCGAATACAATCTATACCAACGTTATATCAAAGGCTTGGAGCGCCGTATCAACCGTGGTTTTGTTTCTAGTCTCTCTTATGCCTCTGCTGTTTTCGTTCTTGGTCTTCGTAGAATTTTGCACCTAGCTTTTACCTTCAAGTTTCGATTTGAACAAGAGGAGAATAGGCGAGGTCCTCGATTGACCGAGGAAAATCGTGATCATATGACTGAGCTTTATTTAACAAATACTGAGCAGGTTTTGGAAGCCTTGAGCAATCTGGAAGGTGTCTATCATTCAGATCTTTTGTCTTATTTGAAACGCAGTCGGATTCGAGAGGCTGAAATTATTCAATCTGGAGCCTTTGTCGAGCGGGTTATCACTCACTTAAATCCAGACTATGTTGACGAAATGTTGCGAGGCTATTTTTTGGAACGTAAGATTATCATCGAATATGAACAAGCTGGGCGTATTTCTAGTCGTTATGCCAAACAGCTTCGTAAGGAAGTCAATACTTTGGAGAACTATTCTCTCAAAGAAACAAGCAATACTTTGATATATGATATGATCAATCTAGCCCGAAGGGGAGCTTAAGAAAGAATTTAGAGTAGAAAAAGAAGCTAAGTTATTAATTTGGCTTCTTTTAATGTTTGCTTTTTTCATTATCGTGGTCAGGAAAGAGACAGCCCAATCCTAGGCCTACTAGGATACCGGAAACAATCAGAGTTTCGGTAGGAATAGGGAATAGGGAGTAGGTCATAGATTGCATTAGCAATCATCAGCCCAATCAAGGCACTAATGAGGCTAGACTTATAATCTTTTTTCATGAAATTCTCAATTGTAAAGAAGATTAACAAGACAACTGGAAAGAGCTGCCATCGGACAATATCATATGTCTATGTGGTTAATCTTAGAATTTATTCGGTCAAAAAAGAACTGTTTTGTTATCGAATCGGTAAAAGTCAAAAGATTTCCTCACACAGTAAAACTTCTGACAAAATCTATTTATATATAGTCGCTGTACAATTTATTTTATTCAAGAACGTCTATAGAACACCTTGTCCTTCCAGCCTTAATTTTGTATAGCGTATCTCAAATAAAAAAGAAGTAATGATGAAAGAACAAATTCCCCCAGACTTATAGTCTAGGGGACTTGTTTCTTTAATGTTGTTCGTATATTAGCCCTAAATCAAGCTACTTTATGACTGATCTCTATAAAAGAGGGTTAATGTAAAAACGATGGTCGTCAATTGGAATAATTTGAACAGGATTTTGATAGAAGTCAGCTAAGACTTCTGGTGTGATGACATCATTTTTGGGTCCTTGTGCTACGATTTTTCCTTGACGGAGTAGGAGAATATGGTCCATGTTTTCAGTGATTTCCTCAGCGTGGTGAGTGACGTAAAGAACCAGTGGAGCATGAGGAAGCGAGGTGATACGATCAATCTGACGCAAGAGTTTTTCACGAGCAAATAGGTCCAAGCCAACAGTCGCTTCATCAAGAATAATGATGTCAGGATCTTCCATGAGACTGCGAGCAATCAAACAAATTTGTTTTTCTCCTTGAGAGAGGCCATGGTATTTACGACCTATCAAATCCCCAGCACCAAGTGAGGTCAGCATGTCCTTGGCTTCTTGCAACTCCTTATCCCCATATGCCTTGTAGAGGATTGAGCTCTTGTATTTACCAGTAAGGACGATTTTTTCTGCAGTCATATGCTTAGGCAGACGCTCAGTGATGAAGGAACTGACAATACCGATATGTTTGCGAAGACCCGTGATGTCTCCATTACCAAAGGTATAGCCAAGTATTTCAGCATGACCTTCGGAAGGAAAGAACTCAGCTGTCAATAAGCGTAGAAGTGTTGATTTTCCTGCACCATTAAGTCCAAGGATAGCCCAGGTCTGGCCTTTTTCAACTGACCAGTTAAGATTGGACAAGAGTGTTTTTCCTTGGCGAGCCAAGCTGACATTTTCTAAGCGAATAAGTGACATAAGTCTCTCCTTCGATGATAAATTACTCTAATTATAGCATAAAATAGGAACCTATATTGGAAAATTGTGATATAATGAAAGTCAGAATTTTTTTTAGAGGAGAAGAAAAAATGGAAGACTCTAGCGGTCAGTCCTTATTATTTCAATTTATTTTATTACTAATTTTAACCTTACTTTCGGCCTTTTTCTCAGCGTCTGAGATGGCTTTAGTATCATTAAACCGTTCACGTGTGGAACAAAAGGCTGAAGAAGGCGACAAGAAATTTATTCGCCTGCTCAAGGTTCTTGAAAATCCCAATAACTTCTTATCAACTATTCAGGTTGGTATTACTTTTATCGGTCTTTTGCAAGGGGCCAGTCTCTCTGCTTCCCTAGGAGCAGTTATAGCGACCTGGTTTGGTAACGTAGCTTGGGCTAAAACAGCAGGTAGCGTGGTATCTTTGGTGGTCTTGACTTACATTTCTATCGTTTTTGGTGAGCTTTATCCTAAGCGTATTGCCATGAACCTAAAGGAAAATCTGGCCATCTACTCAGCACCTGTCATTATTGTAACTGGTAAGATTGTCAGTCCCTTTGTATGGATTCTTTCGGCATCAACCAACCTCTTGTCTCGTTTGACACCTATGACTTTTGATGATGCGGATGAGCCGATGACACGTGATGAGATTGAGTACATGTTGACCAAGAGTGAGGATACACTTGAAGCTGAAGAAATCGAAATGCTTCAAGGTATCTTTTCTCTTGATGAATTAATGGCGCGTGAAGTCATGGTTCCTCGTACAGATGCCTTCATGATAGATATTGAAGACGATACTCAGGAAAATATCCAAGCCATTCTAAAGCAAAGCTTCTCTCGTATCCCTGTCTACGAAGATAACAAGGATAAGATTATCGGTGTAATCCATACCAAAAAACTCCTTAAAGCGGCTTATGAGCTCGGTTTTGAGAATGTTAATCTTCGCCGTATCATGAATGAGCCCCTCTTTGTTCCAGAAACAATTTTCGTTGACGACCTCTTGGCAGCCTTTCGTAACACCAATAATCAAATGGCTATCTTACTTGATGAATATGGTGGTGTGGCTGGTCTGGTGACCTTCGAGGATCTTTTGGAAGAAATCGTCGGTGAAATTGATGACGAAACAGATAAAGCTAGTGTGGAAGTTCGTGAAATAGGAGAGAATACCTATATTGTTGAAGGATCTATGACTCTTAATGACTTCAATGAACACTTTGGCACAGAGCTTGAAAGTGATGATGTTGATACTATCGCAGGCTATTATTTGACTGGTGTAGGAGCAATTCCCACTCAAGAAGTCAAGGAACATTACGAAGTTATCAACAAGGATAAACGTCTTGAATTTATTAACGATAAGGTTAAGGATGGTCGCGTAACCAAACTTAAGGTAATCATCACAGCTGCTCCAGAAGAAGCAGGAGAATAGAATTCACCAGCTTTAGATTAGAAAAGACTAGAGCTAAAAAGTAAGATAATGATAATTGAGCACCTTCTTTCCTTTGGATTGAAAGTGCTTTTTATTATCTTTTTGATAAATATTTTTTAATATATAATTAGATTAAAAATATATGATAACCTCTATGCTATGCTTTATTATAAAAATAAAACATCTAGTTATTATTGACCTACGACATTTTTTTGAAGTAATTTAAACGGGTTTTGAAATTATGGTAGACTAAGAATAAAAATAAATAATATTTTGATTAAAACGCCTTTCTATTACTTTTTATGACAGAATATAAATTAACTGATAAATGATAAAGGAGAATCTTAATAGCTTCTAAAAAATCTCTATATTCTATACATAGTAGCTTACTTTTACTCACCCTTACTCTAGGAGACTTTCTACCAGTAACTTCTTTTGCAGATGCCGGCATTGCGACAAATGATACTGTTCTTATGCAGCCAAAAACTGATACAGATACAAATACAAGTGAGGACCCTCAATCACCTGAAGTTCCTTCAGTCAACGTTAATGGTTGACCTGTTGCTATTGTAACACCAGCAGCACCAGCTATAACGGCACCTGGTCAAACAATCGTCAAACAATCCTTTCTAAACAAAATAGTCAGCTTGTTGTTGCCAATAATGACGGTACAACAAGTCTTGTTGTTCCATAAGTATAGGATTCAAAGTGAATGCTGACGGTACATTGACTGGTAAAGTATCAACTGTAATATTGACGCTTGTAGGAACATTCTTCCTTGTTCTTGCAGTTTTATTGGTATTCAAGAAACGTGCCTAATAGTATAGATAATAAAAAACCGGAAGAATCCAGTTTTTCCCTTTCTTCTTCTGGTATAGTATAGTTATATAGTAATTTTAGATGTATTATAGTATAACTTTTATCTTAAATTAGATAGACATGGAGCATGTTTCTGATAAAAGAGGTATAATAAAAAGTGTAAAAATCGTTTTTCAAGGAGGCTGCCATGGCAGAAATTGATTACAGTCAGGTGACTGGACTTGTTCATTCAACCGAAAGTTTCGGATCCGTAGATGGTCCTGGTATCCGTTTTATTGTGTTTATGCAAGGCTGTAAGCTGCGTTGCCAATATTGTCATAACCCAGATACTTGGGCCATGAAGTCAAATAAGGCTGTTGAACGTACAGTTGAAGATGTCTTAGAAGAGGCTCTTCGCTTCCGTCATTTCTGGGGTGAGCATGGTGGAATCACTGTATCAGGTGGTGAAGCCATGCTTCAAATTGATTTTGTCACTGCCCTCTTTACAGAGGCTAAGAAGTTAGGGATTCACTGTACGCTTGATACGTGTGGCTTGTCTTATCGTAATACTCCAGAGTATCATGAAGTTGTCGACAAACTTTTGGCTGTAACTGACTTGGTTCTACTGGATATCAAAGAGATTGACCCCGAACAACACAAGTTTGTGACCCGTCAACCTAATAAGAATATCTTGGAATTTGCTCAATATCTGTCTGATAAACAAGTTCCGGTCTGGATTCGTCATGTCTTGGTACCTGGTTTGACAGATTTTGACGAACACTTGGTTAAGCTCGGCGAGTTTGTAAAGACCTTGAAAAATGTTGATAAATTTGAAATTCTTCCATATCATACGATGGGGGAATTCAAGTGGCGTGAACTTGGCATCCCTTATCCATTGGAAGGTGTCAAACCACCAACTGCAGATCGTGTTAAAAATGCTAAGGCTCTTATGCATACGGAAACTTATCAAGAGTATAAGAATCGTATCGGGGTTAAAACCTTGGATTAAAGAATGAGCTCTTAACAAGAGCTTTTTTATTTTGTTATTATTTAGGAAGCAATAAAAAGCAGGTAATTATGTTTCGTATTTTAAAAATTGATGATGACTTTGTTTACCTTAGTCATCCCGATGGGCGCTTGAAAAAATAGATCGTGCTCTTTTTGATTTTGATATAAATTTAGGGGATCGTGTTGAGGTCTATCAAGATGGAGAGTTGACAGTGGTTACTCCGACGGAAGTTCAAATGGACTTGAGCCTTGAGGGAGATAAATCTGTTAAGTCTCATCTCTTACAAGGAATCTTAGATCTTTTCCTTGAGACCCTCAATATTTACAACAATCATTTGGGTGACTTGAAGAAGATTTCCACACAATTATTGATAACGCTTTTCATGGCTTGGAGCTTGTTGGGAGTTATTCTGGTTGAGCTTCTTCTCTTTGTGGAGTCAGTCATTGTGTTTGTATGGAGACTTTTGGTTCGACTTGTCAAATTAATGCGAATCAAAGATAATACTAAGGTCTTGATTGATGAGACGCAAAAACGCCATGCTAAGCGTGAACGTCAGAAAGCTCAAAGACGTGAGCAAGAAAGACGACGTCAAGAAGAGCAAGAAGAACGTGAGTATCTTCGTGAAACAGAACGTCAAAAGGAACTGATGATTGTTGAAGCAAGCCTTAGTCAGGAAGCAGAATGCGAGAGCCTTTCAACTAGTCTTGCTTTGGAGCAAGCAAGTGCCTCTAGTCAATCTGCTAGCGAAGCCTTGGTAGAAGAAAGCCAAGCAACTTCAGAGTCAGAAGCTGTGTCTGAATCAGCAACGTCTGAAAAATAGAACAAGAAAAAGAACCGAGATTAATAACTCAGTTCTTTTTATATGATAAATCACAAGAATAAGTGCAACATTTACTCGAACTCATCCTCTAGAGATTCACAAACAGTTCTGTAAGCTAAACATTTTCGTGGTCGATGATTGATATCATCTAAGGCCTTGTTCAAAACCTTATCAGAGATAGTAGCTAAATCTGTTTTCTTTGGGAAATATCCTCTTAGTAAGCCATTTGCGTTCTCATTGCTTCCTCTCTACCAGAGGATAGCATGCAAACTCTTTTCCCCTGTCTGAAGTGAAAGTTATAAGAGTCTCTTTTGGAAATAGCCTACAAAGTTGTTCGATGGCTGAAAATATGGCTTTGGTTGTTCTATCTGGTATCTTGGAAGCTAAGTAAAAACGTGTTTTTCGCTCTAGAAAGGCCACTAAACACCCCTTGTTTTTGCCTCTGGAAGACACCACAGTATCAAGCCTCCCAGTGACCAAAGGTCTCACGATTCCTGACCTCCTTAGGACGTTTGGCAATTGGCGTACCAATTCTAAATCTTCCACCTGTTTCTTTGGGTTGTCGACTGTTTCCTTTCCGACGAAGGACGCTCAAATCCAGATCAATCAAACCAGTATAGAGCCAGTTATAGATGGTTTTATAGGTTTCTATCTTTATTCAGTCGGTTATGGTAAGCTGGGAGTAGCTTATAGTTTTTCCTCGGGTTCTGTTTGTTTCGTTACTTACAGTTTACACCAATGAAACGCTATGAGTTTTTTTGTTGAACTATATTTTACAATTTATTATATGAGAAAAGCACCGTAGGTGCTTGTGAGAGGTGACTATAGCGTTTTTTCAGAATCCCGAACAACGAGCAAGTCAACTTTTGCGTGACGGAGAATGTACTCAGAAGATGAACCGACAAGCAGACGCTCAAAAGTATTGAGACCAGTGGCACCAATCATAATAAGGTCAACATTTTCCTTATCAGGGATATCAACAGCCAAAAGGCTCTTAGGATTACCGAACTCAATAACTTTGCGAATCTTAGTTAAACCAGCTTCTCTGGCTTGACGTTCATAGTTAGCCAATACAGCTTTAGCCTCGTCTTCTAGTTTTTCATAGATATAAGAATCGAAAGTCATAATGCTTTGAAGGGCGCGTGTATCGATAACATGTACTAAAAGTAACTGTGCGTTATTACGTTTTGCAACGTGCACACCTTTGAGAAAGGCCAGCTCTGATTCGTGAGAACCGTCGATGGCTACCATAATATGTTCATATTGTTGAGACATAAGCTCTACCTCCTATCTTTAGTTTTATTATACTCCTTTAATCTTAAAAATGAAAACATTGTTATGGGTTTTCTGAAATCTTTTTTGACTGCTTACTTTACGATACTATCAGTAATGGGAAGCGTTTGACCTTATCTAAAAATTGAATATTGTCTGAAAAAGAGGTATAATACAATCTGTTATTAGCTTCGTAAGAAACGAGATAATCAATGAGGAAGATAAATCTTCAGAAATGATGCCAAACGGGCTAGGTCTAAGATGGTGTCAATGAAAGTAAAAATCCCCATCAGGTGTTGAATTTTCTTATTTTCTACTAGATGTATCTGCTTTAGTATCTTTTGAAAGGATTAACCTATGAAAACATTTGATAAATCATCAAAGTTGGAACACGTTGCCTATGATATTCGTGGTCCAGTTTTGGATGAGGCCAACCGTATGATTGCCAAAGGTGAAAAAATTCTCCGTCTGAACACAGGAAATCCTGCGGAATTTGGTTTTACAGCACCAGATGAAGTCATTCGTGACTTAATTATGAATGTTCGTAACAGTGAGGGGTATTCAGATAGTAAGGGGATTTTCTCAGCTCGTAAGGCTATTATGCAGTATTGCCAGCTTAAGGGTTTCCCAAATGTAGACATCGATGATATCTATATTGGTAACGGTGTGTCAGAGATGATTCCCATGTCTATGCAGGCCTTGCTTGATGATGGTGATGAAGTCTTGGTTCCAATGCCAGACTATCCTCTTTGGACAGCTTGTGTCAGTCTAGCTGGCGGTAACGCTGTTCACTATGTCTGTGATGAAAAATCTAACTGGTATCCAGACATTGATGATATCAAATCAAAGATTACATCAAATACTAAGGCTATTGTTATTATCAATCCGAATAACCCGACAGGTGCTCTTTACCCTAAAGATGTTCTTGAACAGATTGTCGATATTGCACGCCAAAATGATTTGATTATCTTTGCGGATGAGATTTATGACCGCTTGGTTATGGATGGTAAGAAGCACATTGCTATTGCAAGTCTTGCACCAGACGTTTTCTGTGTATCTATGAATGGTCTTTCTAAATCTCACCGTATTTGTGGTTTCCGTGTAGGTTGGATGGTTCTTTCTGGGCCTAAGAAGAATGTTCGGGGCTATATTGAAGGGCTTGATATGTTGTCCAATATGCGCCTTTGCTCTAATGTGCTCTCTCAACACGTAATTCAGACCTCACTTGGGGGCTACCAATCTGTTGATGAGCTCCTGATTCCAGGTGGTCGTATTTATGAACAACGTGAGTTTATTACAAACACAGTAAACGATATTCCAGGACTCACAGCTGTTAAGCCAGATGCGGGTCTTTACATCTTCCCTAAGATTGACCGCAACATGTATGATATTGACGATGATGAAGAGTTCTGCCTTCGTCTTTTGAAGAAGGAAAAGGTCCTCTTGGTTCCAGGTAAAGGCTTTAACTGGAATGAACCGGACCACTTCCGTATTGTCTACCTTCCTCGTGTGGAAGAATTGGCTGATCTTGGAAATAAAATCGAGCGTGTTTTGTTATATTATAAGCGCTAAATTCGTGAAAACTGGACAAAAAGACTTGTTCGGTTTTTATCTTGCTTAAAAAGGAGTCGTTTTTAGATAAAATCCGAACGTTTTCCCTGAAAAAAGATATAATATAATGAATAGTAGAATAATAAATAATTTTCAGACAATTGTTTGCAATTTTTAGTTCAGGTATGCTATAATGATGGTGCTAGCGGATCTTAACGGATATGCTTGGTACAGGACCTGTGATTATTAAGATTATAAATAGAAAGTGAAGACAATAAAAATGGCAAATTTGCTTGATAAAACACGTAAAATTACTTCTATCTTGCAACGCTCAGTAGATAGTTTGGAAGGAGATCTTCCATACAACAACATGGCTGCTCAGTTGGCAGATATTATTGATTGTAATGCTGCTATTGTAAATGGTGGAGGTGCTCTCCTTGGTTTTGCTATGAAATACAAAACCAACAATGACCGTGTGGAAAAGTTTTTTAAAGCTAAACAACTTCCAGAGGAATACATACGTGGTATCAGCCGTGTTTATGATACTCAAGAAAATATCGGTATTGACAGTGACTTGACCATCTTCCCAGTAGAATTAAAAGATGATTTCCCTGACGGTTTGACTACAATTGCACCAATCTATGGTGGTGGTATGCGTCTTGGTTCTTTCATTATTTGGCGTAACGACCATGATTTTGTGGACGACGACCTTATCTTGGTTGAGATTGCATCTACAGTAGTTGGTTTGCAATTGTTGCATCTTCAAACAGAAAACTTGGAAGAAACGATTCGTAAACAAACAGCTATTAATATGGCTATTAATACCTTATCTTACTCAGAAATCAAGGCAGTTTCAGCTATCTTGAATGAGTTGGACGGTTTAGAAGGTCGTTTGACAGCCTCTGTTATCGCGGACCGTATCGGAATTACTCGTTCTGTTATTGTTAATGCTCTTCGTAAATTAGAATCAGCTGGTATTATTGAAAGTCGTTCGCTTGGTATGAAAGGTACTTACCTTAAAGTCCTTAACGAAGGTATCTACGACAAATTGAAAGAATACGAATAAAACATTGAATAGAAGTGAGGTAGGTTGAGGCTGCCCCACTTTTTTTAAAAGGAGAAGGTAGTATGACAAAAGCATTGATTTCAATTGATTACTCTTATGACTTTGTAGCAGATGATGGGAAGTTGACGGCTGGTAAGCCTGCTCAAGCCATTGAAGATCGCATTGCTCAGGTAACGCAAGAAGCCTATGACAATGGAGATTATATCTTTGTGGCTATGGACCGACATGATGAGGGGGATACTTTCCATCCTGAGACTAAACTCTTTCCGCCTCACAATATTGCAGGGACAGCTGGGCGAGAACTTTATGGTAAGTTGGCTGGTGTATATGATGCCATCAAGGATGATCATCGTGTCTTTTGGATGGACAAACGTCACTATTCAGCTTTTTCAGGAACAGATTTGGATATTCGTTTGCGTGAGCGTCGTGTGACAACAGTCGTTTTGACGGGAGTTTTAACAGATATTTGTGTGTTACATACGGCTATTGATGCTTATAATTTGGGCTATGATATCGAGGTGGTAGAGAGTGCAACAGCCTCCTTGACGACAGAAGCACATGATTTTGCCATTGGGCATTTTAAAAATGTTCTTGGAGCAACAATTGTAGAGTAAGAGTTGGTTCTTACTCTTTTTTTGATAATTCCTCTCTATCAACTGATTAAGAATATGAATTAGTCAAGCGGATATATTCGTGTTAGACTAAAGGCATTGATTCATCTGAGAGGAGAAAAATGATGAAAATAAAACGATTATTAGGTTTTGTGGCTATCGCTGTTGCTTCTGTAGGTATTTTGGCAGCTTGTGGTAAGGATGCTGCTAAGGATCAGACGGTGGTTCGAGTAGGGACCATGGCTAAGAGTGAGTCTGAACAAGCACGCTGGGATAAGATCGAAGGAATCTTGAAAAAAGAGGGAATTACGCTTAAGTTTAGCGAGTTTACGGACTATTCTCAACCAAACGTAGCCCTCAATAATGGTGATATTGATATTAATGCTTTCCAACACTATAATTTCCTTGATAACTGGAACTCGGATCATAAGACTGACTTGGTACCAATTGCTGAGACTTATTTCACAGCTTTCCGTGTCTATTCTGGTACAGAGGGTGGTAAGAACAAGTATAAGGATATTAAAGAGTTGCCAGAAGGTGCTACGATTGCCATTCCAAATGATGCCGTTAATGAAAGTCGTGCCCTTAATCTCTTGCAGTCTGCTGGCTTGATTAAACTTAGTGTAGGTGCAAATGACAAGGCTAAGTTGACTGATGTTAGTGAAAATAGCAAGAATTTAAATATCAGAGAAGTTGATGCTGCTCAGACAGCTGCCAACATTGATTCTGTCGATGCGGCCATTATTAATAATGACTTCGTTACAGAGGCTGGTATTGATCCTAAGACAGCTATCTACGTAGAGCCCGCTAGTAAAAATACTAAGCAATGGTACAATCTACTTGTAGCCCAAAAAGGTTGGGAAAAATCAGATAAGGCTGATGCTATCAAGAAAGTTATCAAGGCTTATCATACTGACGAAGTCAAAGGAATCATCAAGAAATCATCTCAAGGTTTGGATGAACCAGTTTGGTAAGAGAGGACGCTATGGAAAGAGCTATTTTTGCCGGAGGGTGCTTCTGGTGCATGGTGCAACCTTTTGAGGAGCAAGAAGGTATTCTATCTGTTCGCTCTGGTTATACTGGAGGACATGTACCAAACCCAACTTACGAGGAGGTATGTCGTAAAACGACGGGGCACACCGAGGCAGTGGAGATTATCTTTGATCCAGAAATTATTTCTTTTGCTGATTTAGTCGAAATTTATTGGGCACAGACCGATCCGACGGATGCTTTTGGACAATTTGAGGATCGTGGTGATAATTACCGTCCTGTGATTTATTATTTTGATGAGCGTCAAAAGAAAATTGCTGAACAATCTAAGGATAATCTTCAAGCCTCAGGACGTTTTGACCGTCCAATCGTGACAAAGATTGAACCTGCGGAGACTTTCTACGAAGCCGAAGCTTACCATCAGGGATTTTATAAGACTAATCCTGAACGTTATGCGCAGAGTAGCGCTATTCGTCACCAATTTTTAGAAGAAAATTGGAAATAAGTCATCATCGAGAGTAGGAAGTTATTCTACTCTCAATTCTTTGTCTGAAATCATAGGATAGTATCAGTTTTCCGTAGTTTACTATAAGAAAACGATTACAGGCTATTGTATACTATTACTATATTAAGTCGAAATATATAAGAGGTAGAATAATGACTAAAAAATTAACGTTTCCTGACGGATTTTTTGTGGGGGTGGTGCTACAGCAGCCAACCAATGTGAAGGTGCCTATGATGCTGATGGGCGTGGGTTAGCCAATGTTGATGTGGTACCGATTGGTGAGGATCGCCTTTCGATTATTACTGGACGTCGCAAGATGTTTGATTTTGAGGATGGTTATTCTTATCCAGCTAAGGAAAGCATTGATATGTACCACCGTTACAAGGAAAATATTGCTCTCTTTGGTGAAATGGGCTTTAAGACTTATCGACTTTCTATTGCTTGGTCTCGTATTTTTCCTAAGGGTGATGAGGCTGAGCCAAATGAAGCTGGGCTAGCTTTTTACGAGGACCTATTCAAGGAATGTCACAAACATGGCATCGAACCCTTAGTAACTATTACGCACTTTGATTGTCCAATGCACTCGATTACAGAGTATGGTGGATGGCGTAATCGTAAGATTCTTGGTTTCTATGAAAATCTTTGCCGTACCCTTTTCACACGTTATAAAGGTTTGGTTAAGTACTGGCTCACTTTTAACGAAATTAACATGATTCTCCATGCACCATTTATGGGAGCAGGGATCTGTTTTGAAGAGGGTGAGAATGAGGAGCAGGTTAAATACCAAGCAGCTCACCAAGAGTTGGTAGCTTCATCTATGGCGACTAAGTTGGCTCACAAGATTGATCCTGAAAATAAGGTTGGTTGTATGTTGGCAGACGGTCAGTATTATCCAAATACAGCCCACCCACGTGACTACTGGGCAGCCATGCAAGAAGATCGGAGTAACTATTTCTTCATTGATGTCCAGGATCGTGGAGAGTATCCAAATTATGCTAAAAAGCAGTGGGAGCGTGATGGTATTAAGCTTGAGATGACTGAAGAAGATTTGGAGCTTCTCAAAGAGCATACTGTTGATTTCATTTTCTTCTCTTATTATTCAAGTCGTGTGGCTTCAGGTGATCCAGAAGTTAATGAAAAGACTGCCGGCAATATCTTTGCCCCTATTAAAAATCCATATTTAGAATCTTCAGAGTGGGGTTGGCAAATTGACCCACTAGGCCTTCGTATTACCCTCAATGCTATTTGGGATCGTTACCAGAAACCGATGTTTATCGTTGAGAATGGGATTGGTGCTGTGGATACACCAGATGAAAATGGTTATGTTGAAGACGATTATCGTATTGACTACTTGGCAGCCCACATTAATACCATGAGGGATGCCATCAATGAAGATGGTGTAGAACTTTGGGGATACACAACCTGGGGTTGTATCGATCTTGTTTCTGCCGGAACTGGTGAAATGAAAAAACATTATGGTTTCATCTATATAGACCGCGACAATGATGGTAAGGGTAGCCTTAAAAGCTCTAAGAAAAAATCATTTAACAGGTACAAAGAAGTTATCGCAAGTAACGGTGCCTCTGTAGAATAGTGGATTTGAGCTGTGTTCTGGTCTGGGTTCAATTTTACGAATCTAGCAAGCACTGAAAGAAAATTGATCTCCGATTGAAGTCAGCCTTTGGACTGGCTTTTTTGTAGGGGGTAGAAATTGTAATGTTTTCTAAAAATGATATTCTTATTAAAGTTTGAGATGGAGAAAATTTGGGTAAAAAATCAGTTGTATTTATAGCAGAGCCATCTCTATATGGAAAAGTTAGAGCTGGATCTTTAGTCTTTACGTGCACACCAAGGGTAGTGGAAAATTTATGTGCTAAATGAGAATTTACCGACAGATTAGTCTTCCCTTATGAATAGTTGTTTGGCTGCTATTGATTCGGAAATTCTCAATTGCCGTATGTCTGCAGAAAGCTTTAAACAATTTTCGCTTCCGAGTACGTATATTCATTATACGACTTTTTTCCGTTATGTGATTCCTGAGTTTGTTCAAGAAAATCCCGTTTTATATTTAGACTGTGATATGATTTTCACGCAGGATTTGTTACCACTTTTGAAGTAGATTTAAACGGATTTGGCATTAGAGCTGTTGCTCTTGCCCATCAAAAAGAGCAAAATCTTCATCAAAGATGCTGAGAATGGGTATCTGGTCCCTTATAGCGAGACTATGGATGAGGATTTACTTGTTTCTCAGATGGCCGACAAGATTTTATTTGCCTTAGAAAGTGATATTGAGTCTATGTACCAAGCCTCATACGACCTGGCAAAACATTATTTGAAACCAGAAATGTTAGAAGCCTGGAGAAAGCTCTTGATGCCCATACAATAACTGTTTTGAAAAAGCTGTATATTGGTAAACTGTAGTGACAAAAAAGTTGCTACAGTTTTTTTATTCTCCCAGTAAATTAGGCTAAATTATGGTAAAATAGAGGGTATTGAAAAATCATCATTTCACGAAAGGAAGCAAGATGAAAATTACGCAAGAAGAGGTAACCCACGTTGCCAATCTTTCAAAATTGAAATTCTCTCCAGAAGAGACAGCTGAGTTTGCGACAACCTTATCGAAGATTGTTGATATGGTGGAATTGTTGGAAGAAGTGGACACAACTGGTGTTGCCCCAACAACGACCATGGCGGACCGCAAGACTGTACTGCGTCCGGATGTTGCTGAAAAAGGGACTGACCGTGACCGTTTGTTTAAAAATGTACCTGAAAAAGATAATTACTACATCAAAGTACCAGCTATCCTAGAAGATGGAGGAGATGCCTAATGTCATTCAACAATAAAACCATTGAAGAGTTGCACAATCTCCTTGTCTCTAAGGAAATTTCAGCAACCGAATTGACACAAGCGACCATTGACGATATCAAGGCGCGTGAAGAAGCAGTCAATGCCTTTGTGACAGTAGCAGAAGAAGCTGCCCTTGCACAAGCTAAGGCCATTGACGAAAAAGGAATCGATGCTGACAACCTCCTGTCAGGGATTCCATTCGCTGTCAAAGACAATATCTCTACTGACGGCATTTTGACGACTGCGGCCTCAAAAATGCTCTATAACTACGAGCCTATTTTTGATGCGACAGCGGTTGCTAATGCCAAAGCTAAAGATATGATTGTCATCGGGAAAACTAACATGGATGAATTTGCCATGGGTGGATCTGGTGAGACTTCTTACTATGGAGCAACCAAGAATGCTTGGGATCACAGCAAGGTTCCTGGTGGGTCATCTAGTGGTTCGGCAGCAGCTGTAGCTTCAGGTCAAGTCCGTTTGTCTCTTGGTTCAGATACAGGTGGCTCTATCCGCCAACCGGCTGCCTTTAACGGGATTGTTGGCCTTAAGCCAACTTACGGAACGGTTTCTCGTTTCGGTCTCATTGCTTTTGGTAGCTCACTTGACCAGATTGGTACGTTCTCACAAACTGTTAAGGAAAATGCCCAATTGCTCAATGTTATTGCCAGTGAAGATGCTAAGGATTCAACATCTGCGCCAGTCCGCATAGCCGATTTTACTTCTAAGATTGGTCAAGACATCAAAGGCATGAAGATTGCTCTTCCTAAGGAATACCTTGGGGAAGGGATTGACCCAGAAGTTAAAGAAACCATCCTCGATGCGGCTAAGCACTTTGAAAAATTGGGAGCAACAGTCGAGGAAGTCAGCCTGCCTCATTCTAAATACGGGGTTGCTGTCTACTACATCATTGCTTCATCTGAAGCCTCTTCAAACTTGCAACGTTTCGATGGCATTCGCTATGGTTTCCGTGCGGAAGATGCCAAGAACTTGGATGACATCTACGTAAACACTCGTAGCCAAGGCTTTGGTGATGAAGTCAAACGTCGTATCATGCTGGGTACCTTTAGTTTGTCATCTGGTTACTACGATGCTTACTACAAGAAAGCTGGTCAAGTTCGTACCCTCATTATCCAAGACTTCGAAAAAGTCTTTGCGGATTACGATCTCATCCTTGGTCCTACAGCTCCAAGCGTAGCTTTCGATTTGGATACGCTCAATCATGATCCTGTTGCCATGTACTTGGCGGACTTGTTGACCATTCCAGTTAACTTGGCAGGTCTTCCAGGGATTTCGATTCCTGCAGGTTTTGCGCAAGGTCTTCCAGTTGGTTTGCAGTTGATTGGTCCTAAGTATTCTGAAGAGACCATCTATCAAGCTGCAGCTGCTTTTGAAGCTACAACGGATTATCATAAGCAACAACCCGTGATTTTTGGAGGTGACAATTAATGAACTTTGAAACAGTCATCGGACTTGAAGTCCACGTTGAATTGAATACAAACTCAAAAATTTTCTCACCAACCTCTGCTCACTTTGGGAACGAGCAAAAT
>PPYF01544410.1_pt1 | contig 45511 bp, 33 predicted proteins | sample 1559871 | NCBI WGS metagenome assembly PPYF01 (sample SAMN08240021, study PRJNA423297) | Human gut metagenome, whole genome shotgun sequencing project.
CCCCATATCCGCGTGGGTGCATTTTCCGCGATGTGGGATTTCACCCGTTCAATGAATACAACCCAATTAATAACCGGCGTTGAATAAAAACCTGTGGGTATTGGAAATACCTGTACATTTAATAAAGGTCGGACGCACCTGTCGGTACGTCCCCACATCGCAATCATTTTCACCCGTTCAATGGATCCCCTCAGTCCCCGCACCGGTGCGTTTCCCGCGATGCAGGAGGTTTCCCGCGATGCGTGATGTAGGGACGTACCGGCAGGTGCGTCCGTTGTTTCAACCCGCCGGCGGATGCGCCACAATGAACGGATATAACTCAATCACCACCACCGCCCCCATATCCGCGTGGGTGCATTTTCCGCGATGTGGGATTTCACCCGTTCAATGGATACACCCCAATTAATAACTGGCGTTGAATAAAAACCTGTGGGTATTGGAAATACCTGTACCTTTAATAAAGGTCGGACGCACCTGTCGGTACGTCCCTACATCGCAATCATTTTCACCCGTTCTATGGGGGCAACCCAGAACAGGTACGTCGGAATAACGGCCGCCATTTCCTGTCGGTAGGTGCGTTTTCCGCGATGCGGGACTTTTTTACGGGCCTTTTCTCATTGGGCGGATGGGAATTATTCGTTACCTTTGTTTGTCGAAACAGAAAGAAATGTGGGTTATGAAAAAAACTGTTCAGGCTTGGATGCAACGCATGAGGCGGACGCCCTATAAACGCCGCCGTTTGTGGCTCTGGTCCATTCTGCTGGTCTGCACGGGCATCGGCGTGACCGCCACCCTGTTGCGCTTCCCTTCGATGTCGCACGACTTTGAGGTGACGGACCAGTTGGGAGGGAATATCTTCCCGTCGGCCATCCTGTCGGTGGCGGCGACGGAGGCCAACATCATTGAACCGCCGAAAGGCAACACGCTGGGGAATCCGAAGTCGCTCATCGCCGTGCGGCTGACGGCACCGCGGCACCATGCACTGGTGCGCATCGAACTGGCGGAAACGCCGTTTTATGCGCGGTCGGTGTCGGAATTTGTGCTGGAACGGCGGGGGGAGGAATACCTCATCTTCCCGGATGTGCTGTGGCGCTATGAGGCGCTGCGCAACAACGCGCAGGCGGAACCCATCAGCGTGGTGGCCACGGTGGAGGTGAACGGGCAGCCGTGGGGCCAGAAGGTGCGTACCTTCAGCGTGAGAAGCATCAACGAATGCCTGATCGGCTACCGGGAGGTGCTGGAGAACGGAACGCGGTTTCACAGCACCAAGCAGTTTTATGCGGCGTATGTGAATGAGGAAAGTCCGATGATTGACCCCATCCTGCGGGAGGCGCTGAACACGCGCATCGTGCGCCGCTTCCTGGGCTACCAGGGAGACAGCGCCATGGTGGACCGCCAGGTGTATGCGCTCTGGAACGTGCTGCAGCGGAGGGGATTCAAATACAGTTCGGTGTCGTATTCGAGTCTGTCGAGCAATGTGGTGTATTCGCAGCGGGTACGTACGCTGGAGGATGCGCTGAATTCTTCGCAAATCAACTGTGTGGACGGCAGTGTGCTGTTTGCCTCGCTGCTGCGGGCCATCAACATCACCCCGGTGCTGGTGCAGGGACCCGGCCACATGTTTGTGGGGTATTACACGGACAGCAGGCAGAAGCATCTGACGTTTCTGGAGACGACCATGATAGGGGACATCGAGCTGAGCGATTATTTCACGGAGGAGGAAATGGATTCGACGATGAAGGGGAAGACGCAAGGGGAGATGTCGCGCCTGACGTTTGACCGCTCGAAGGTGTATGCCATGCGGAAATACAAGCAATATGAAAAGCATATCCGGGCGGAGGAACCGGGATATGACCTGGTGGAGATTTCAAAGGGGTTGAGACGGAGCATACAGCCTCTGGGGAAATAATACGCCGGCGGAAAAGATTTTTCCGACAGACGGGAGACGGGGACGTGCCTGACGGGCGCGTCCTTTGCGTAGATATGCGGCAATGTTTTCCGCGATGCAGGATGTAGGGACGTACCGGCCAGGTGCGTCCGATGGTTCAACCCGCCGGTGGATGTTTCCATAAAGAACGGATGCATCGGAATCACAACCGTCCCAATACCCGCGTCGGGGATGTTTTCCGCGATGCGTGATGTAGGGACGTACCGGCAGGTGCGTCCGTTGTTTCAACCCGCCGGTGGATGTTTCCACAAAGAACGGATGCATCGGAATCACAACCGCCCCAGTTCCCGCGTCGGTGCGTTTTCCGCGATGCGTGATGTAGGGACGTACCGGCCAGGTGCGTCCGTTGTTTCAACCCGCCGGTGGATGTTTCCATAAAGAACGGATATAACCACAAGGTACAGATGCATCGGGATAATAACTGGCGTTGAATAAAAACCTGTGCGTATTGGAAATACCTGTATATTTAATAAAGGTCGGACGCACCTGTCGGTACGTCCCTACATCGCAATCATTTTCACCCATTCAATGGATCCCCCCAGTCCCCGCGTCGGTGCGTTTTCCGTGATGCGGGATGTAGGGACGTACCGGCAGGTGCGTCCGTTGTTTCAACCCACCGGCGGATGTTTCCACAATGAACGGATATATCCCCATCACCACCACCGCCCCCATATCTGCGCCGGGGATGTTTCCCGCGATGCAGGATTTCACCCGTTCAATGAATACAACCCAATTAATAACCGTCGTTTAATAACGACCTGTGCGTATTGGAAATACCCGCACGTTGAATAAACGTCGGACGCACCTCATCGGTACGTCCCTACATCGCAATCATTTTCACCTGCTCAATGGGATGCATACCAAAACGTGCGGATGCATCGGAATCACAACCGTCGTTTAATAACGACCTGCACGTATTTGGAAATACCCGCACGTTGAATAAACGTCGGACGCACCTGTCGGTACGTCCCTACATCGCAACGCCTTACCGCAATCCTTATATCATGCACCCGATACGGTAATCCCTGTCTTTGTTTGGTGGTGCAGGCAGAATTGCTTACCTTTGTGACAAATTCAACCGGCATGAAATATCTACTCTCATTGCCCCCAAATGTGGTGGGCCAATTTCATCAGATAACGGATTATTCCAAAGAACTTTTTTTCTGTACCTCCGACCCCGTAGACCAAAAATTAGGAAGCGGCGGGGGAACCACCTGGCTGCTGGAACAGTGTGCCGGCGACGTGGAGGACTTCGGTGCCTGGCTGGCACAGGAACAGCGTATCCTGCTGCATGCGGGAGGGCAGAGCCGGCGGTTGCCGGCGTATGCGGCCTGCGGTAAGGTGCTGCTGCCGGTGCCGGTGTTCCGGTGGGCACGCGGACAGCAGCTGGACCAGAACCTGCTGGACCTGCAGCTGCCGCTGTACCGCAAAATAATGGCGACGGCGCCGGCTTCGATGCATACGCTTATCGCCAGCGGGGATGTGTACATCCGGGCCACGGAACGGCTGCAGCCGATACCGGAAGCGGACGTGGTGTGCTACGGACTGTGGGCGGAACCGACGCTGGCGAAGAACCACGGGGTGTTTCTCATGGACCGGAAAAAACCGGAAACGCTGGACTTCGTGCTGCAGAAACCTTCGGTGACGCAGCTGGGGGAACTGATGAAGACGCACCTCTCGCTGATGGACATCGGCATCTGGCTGCTGAACGACAAGGCGGTGGAGGTGTTGCGCCGGCGCTCCTACAACGAAAAGGGGGAGCGGGTGGCCTATGACCTCTACAGCGAATTCGGCGGTGCCATGGGTGAGCATCCGCGCCTGAAGGACGAGGAAATCAACGGGCTGCGTGTGGCGGTGCTGCCGCTGCCGGGCGGGGAATTCTACCACTTCGGAACGACACCGGAACTGCTGTCGTCGACGCTGGCGCTGCAAAACCTGGTGAAGGACCAGCGGAAAATCCTGCAGAAGAAGGTGAAGCAGCAGCCGTCGGTATTCACGCAAAACGCACGGGTGGAAACGCTGCTCACGGAAACCAACGAAAACATCTGGCTGGAGAACGCGCACGTGGGCCGCGGATGGCAACTGACGCAACAGAATGTGGTGACGGGAGTGCCGGAGAACGACTGGGTGCTCAAACTGGAACGGGGGCAGTGTGTGGACCTGGTGCCCTGCGACGGCGAGGGACTGGCGGTGCGTCCCTATGGATATGAAGACGCCTTCAGGGGACCGCTGAGCGACCCGGCGGTGAAGCTGCTGGGCTGCCCGGTGCTGGAATGGCTGGAACGGCGCGGACTGAGACCGGAAGACATCGAGGGGAACGGCGACCTGCAGACGGCACGGCTGTTTCCTGTATGCCGCGACCTGACGGAGGCGGAACGCCTGCTGAAATGGATGCTGGCGGCGGCTCCGGATGCGGAACTGCGCGACGCCTGGCTGGCGGCGCCACGCCTCTCGGCAGACGAAATAGCGACGCGGGCCAACCTGTCGCGACTGGAAAAACAGCGCCGGAACTTCAGAAAGGAGAATCTGGAGCACATGGCACGGAATTATCACAAGAGCGTGTTCTACCAGGTGAACCTGGATGCTACGGCACGCATGTTCAAAGAATACGGACTGGCACTGCCGGAACGTCCGGGCGACGACGATTCGCTGATGCTGCGGGTGAGGGACGCCATGTTCCGCTCCCGTCTGCTTACGCTGAACGGCGAGGACGGCACGGCGGAGGAGGAACGGGCCTTTGCGTTGCTGCGCGAGGGACTGACGGCACCGGCCTGGAAGGACCCGCAGACGCCGCACCTGAGCGTATGCCGCGACCAGATTGTGTGGGGTCGAAGCGCCGTGCGCATCGACCTGGCGGGAGGATGGACGGACACGCCGCCCTTCTGCCTGTGCGAAGGGGGAGACGTCATCAATATGGCCATCGAGCTGAACGGACAGCAGCCGCTGCAGGTGTATGTGAAGCCGTCGAAGAAACTGAAAGTCATCTGCCGTTCCATCGACCTCGGCGCGATGGAGGTAATAGATACGTATGAGGAACTGGAACAGTTCAACAAGGTGGGGTCGCCCTTCTCCATACCGAAGGCGGCGCTGGCCCTCTGCGGCTTCCTGCCTGTCTTCTCCGCCGAAAAGTACGGGTCGCTGCGTGAACAGCTGGCGGCCTTCGGCTGCGGCATCGAAATCACGCTGCTTTCGGCCATTCCGGCCGGTTCGGGACTGGGAACCAGTTCCATCCTGGCGGCAACGGTGCTGGGCGCCCTGTCGGATTTCTGCGGACTGAACTGGGACAAGACGGAAGTGGGCAACCGGACGCTGGTGCTGGAACAGTTGCTGACCACGGGAGGCGGATGGCAGGACCAGTATGGCGGTATCCTGCACGGCCTGAAACTGCTGCAGACCAAGAGTGGTTTTGAGCAGACACCGGTGGTGCGCTGGTTGCCGGATACCTTCTTCAAACAACCGGAATACCGCTCCTGCCATTTGTTGTACTATACGGGAGTGACACGGACGGCGAAAAATATTCTGGCGGAAATCGTGCGAAGCATGTTCCTGAACCAGACGACAAACCTGGGTCTGCTGGCGGACATGAAACAGCATGCGCTGGAAATGTATGACGTCATACAGCGGGGCGATTTTGCCGGATACGGGAAACTGCTGCGCAAGACGTGGAGCATGAACAAGCGGCTCGACGCCGGAACGGAGCCGCCGGTCATTGCCGAACTGTGCCGCCGCATCGACGACCTGTGTGCCGGATATAAACTGCCGGGTGCCGGCGGTGGCGGTTATCTGTATATGGTGGCGAAGGATCCGGAAGCCGCCGTCAGAATCCGGGAAACCCTGCTGCAGCATCCGCTGACGGATTCCGCACGTTTTGTGGAGATGAAGCTCTCGACCAAAGGCCTGCAAATCAGCCGCAGTTGAGTTCGCATTCACGCAGGTGCGTTTCCGCGATGTGTGGCAACGTTTTCCGCAATGCAGGATGCAGGGACGTACCGGCAGGTGCGTCCGACGTGTCAATCGGCCGGCGGATGCATCCACAAAGAACGGATGCGTCGGAATCACAACTGCCCCAGTCCCCGCGTCGGTGCGTTTTCCGCGATGCAGGAGGTTTCCCGCGATGTGGGATGTAGGGACGTACCGGCAGGTGCGTCCGTTGTTTCAACCCACCGGCGGATATTTCCACAAAGAACGGATATAACCCAATCACCACCGCCCCCATATCCGCGTGGGTGCATTTTCCGCGATGCATGATGTAGGGACGTACGGGCAGGTGCGTCCGACGTGTCAATTGGCCGGCGGATGTATCCACAAAGAACAAATATAACGGAATGACCACAGTCGTTTTATTTACATGGGTGCGTTTTCCGCGATGTGGGATTTCACCCGTTCAATGGATACACCCCAATTAATAACCGGCGTTGAATAAAAACCTGTGCGTATTGGAAATACCTGTACATTTAATAAAGATCGGACGCACCTGTCGGTACGTCCCTACATCGCAACCATTTTCACCCGTTCAATGAGGGATGACGTGTCAACCCACCGGCGGATGCATCCACAAAGAACAAATATAACGGAATAACCGCCGTCTTTGAATAAACATCTGTACGAAGGGGGAAACGGCGACACATTGAATCAACGTCGGACGCACCTAATCGGTACGTCCCTACATCGTAATCCTCTTCGGTAATCCCTACATCGTAATCCCAACTTCGCAATCTGTCACCGCAATTCATTGTTGCCGGTTATTTTCATACTGCCGACCGCATTAATCGGCATTCGGGGTTGGTCATCTCGCATAAAAAAAGTATTTTTGCATCTGGAAATCCCATAGTTATAACTATAATATAATCTTATCATCATTATGGAAAAAAGTGCTTTACAGATTGCACGCGCTGCCTATCAGCCCAAATTACCCCTGGGACTGCGCGGTAATGTAAGTATCAAAGAAGGTGAGCCTACACAGAGCGTAGGGAATCAGGAAGAAATCAAAGCCCTCTTCCCCAATACCTATGGTATGCCGCTCGTGGAATTCGTACCTTGCGACGAAGCCAAGACCTACGAGGCCATGAACATCGGTATCATCCTTTCCGGCGGACAGGCTCCCGGCGGCCACAACGTAATCTGCGGACTTTATGACGGACTGAAGCGTCAGAATCCGGCCAGCCGTCTTTACGGTTTCCTGATGGGACCTGGCGGACTGGTGGATCACAAGTATATCGAACTGACCGACGAAATCATCGATGAATACCGCAATACCGGCGGTTTCGACATGATCGGTTCCGGACGTACAAAGCTGGAAGAGGTATCTCAGTTTGAAAGCGGTATGGAAATCATCCGTCAGCTGGGTATCAAGGCTATCGTCATCATCGGTGGTGACGACTCCAACACCAATGCTTGCGTGCTGGCTGAATATTATGCCGCCAAGCAGTATGGCGTGCAAGTTATCGGTTGTCCGAAGACCATTGACGGCGACTTGAAGAACGACCAGATTGAAACCAGCTTCGGTTTCGACACCGCCTGCAAGACTTATGCTGAAGTTATCGGTAACATTCAGCGTGACGCCAACTCTGCACGCAAATACTGGCACTTCATCAAGCTGATGGGCCGCTCTGCCAGCCACATCGCATTGGAGTGTGCCCTGCAGTGCCAGCCGAACGTGTGCATTGTGAGCGAAGAGGTGGAAGCCAAGAACATGACGCTGGATGACATCGTAACCTATATCGCCGGCGTTGTAGCCAAGCGTGCTGCCAATGGCAACAACTTCGGTACGGTGCTGATTCCGGAAGGTCTCATCGAGTTCATTCCGGCCGTGAAGAAGTTGATTGCTCAGCTCAATGACCTCCTGGCTACTGCCGAGGCTGCTACCGTGGCTCCCGAAGAACAGCGTGAATGGATTCTGAAGAAGCTTTCTGCCGAGAACGCTGCCATCTACGAAAGTTTGCCCGAAGGCGTAGCCCGTCAGTTGACGATGGAGCGTGACCCGCACGGAAACGTTCAGGTTTCTCTGATTGAAACTGAAAAACTGCTGTCTGAAATGGTAAGCAAGAAGTTGCAGCAGTGGAAGAAGGAGGGCAAGTATACCGGTAAGTTCGCTGCCCAGCACCACTTCTTTGGCTATGAAGGCCGTTGCGCAGCTCCTTCCAACTATGACGCAGACTATTGCTACGCGCTCGGTACGAGTGCCGCTCAGCTGGTAGCCAACGGCAAGACCGGCTACATGGCCATCGTCAAGAACACGACGGCACCTGCTGAACAGTGGATTGCCGGTGGTGTGCCCATCACGATGATGATGAACATGGAGCGTCGTCACGGAGAAATGAAGCCGGTAATCAAGAAGGCGCTGGTGCGTCTGGACGGTGCTCCCTTCCAGGAGTTTGCCGCTCACCGCGAAGAGTGGGCCGAGAAGACCTGCTTCGTTTATCCTGGTCCTATCCAGTATTTCGGTCCGTCGGAAGTGTGCGACCAGTGCACGATGACGTTGAAGCTGGAGCAGGCCGGCAAGTAATTTTGAACAGATATTGCGTACCCCATGCCGGCAGGGATGCGGGAATGGGGTATGATAATGCTGAATAAACTGCTGTGAGAGCAGGATTTATGCTCTTTTGATAAAGCGACGGAAGAACGACGGGTGGTCGTTATTCCGTCGCTTTTCTTTGGTGTATCGGGGGTAAGGACAGGTGCGTGAATCCGGGATGACGTTGCCCGCGTTGGTGCGTTTTCCGCGATGCAGGATGTTTCCGCGATGCAGAATGTAGGGACGTACCGGCAGGTGCGTCCGACTTGCCAACCCACCGGCAGATGCATCCACAAAGAACGGATGCGTCGGAATTACAACCGCCCCAATCCCCGCGACGGTGCGTTTTCCGCGATGCGTGATGTAGGGACGTACCGGCCAGGTGCGTCCGTTGTGTCAATTAGTCTGCGGATGCGTCCACAAAGAACAAATATAACGGAATAACCGCCGTCGTTTAATCTGCACCTGTACGAAGGGGGAAACGGCGGCACATTGAATAAACGTCGGACGCACCTGAATCGGTATGTCCCTACATCGCAACCCAACATCACAATCATTTGCCGTAATTCTTTGCTGCTGTTTGTTGCGGGGGCGTTGGCTATGCATGAAAATACCTACTTTTATTGCGGCATGCCAATCCTTCATCTATTTGGCTATCTATGAATAAATACTTATCTTTGCAAAGATATCGTATCGATTGAACGAAAGGAACTATCACCCAAAAAACGGTTGGAAACCTATGTACGAATTTGATATAAAAACCTTGTGGAAACATATCAAGGCGTTTAAGAAAAGAATCTTCCTCAATTGTGTGGCCGCTGGCGTTGTGGCTGTTGTGGTGGGCTACAGTATTCCCAAAGAATACAGTTCGGGGGTGGAACTCGCAGCGGAACTGCAGGACCAGAAGATGCTGGGCGGCGGTGCCGCATCGCTGGCCTCACTTGCCGGAATTGACTTGAATCGGGGTAATGATGCCATCGGACCCAATCTGTATCCGAATGTAATGTCATCGAATGAATTCCTGGTGAAACTGCTTTATACTCCGGTGGAAACGGTGGATGGCACCTTCAAGGGGACTTATATGGATTATCTGCGCACGCAGCAAAGAGTGCCCTGGTGGAGTTATCCGATGCAGGGACTGAAGAAGCTGAAGGCCAGTCTGCTGTCCAAGAAGAAAACGGTTAAGGCAGAAGGGGACAGCATCGATCCGACCCGGCTTTCGGAAGATGAGCTCCTGCTCGTGAATGCAGCGAAAATGCTGGTGCAGTGTTCCATTGACGACGAATTCGGAACGATTTCCATCTGGGCCCGTTCGCAGGACCCGTTGGTCGCTAAAATTCTGGTGGATGCCGCGACGGTGGAACTTCAGAATTTCATTACCAAGTATCGTACGAGCAAGGCCTGCAACGATCTGGCCTATTATCAGCAACTGGAGAGAAAGGCGCATGACGAATATATCGCGGCTCAGGAACAGCATGCCTATTTCTGTGATACACATCTGGACCTGACTTCCCAAAAGTTCATTGCCGAACGGGAGAGGCTGAGCAACAGTATGGAACTGGCGTATTCCGCTTATTCGAAGACGCAGCAGCAGGTGCAGTTGGCACAAGCCAAGGTGCAGGAGAAAACACCGGCCTTCACCGTCATTCAGGCCGCGGCAGTTCCCATTGTTCCTGACTCCCCGCGTAAGGTACTTATACTCTTTGCGTTTGTGTTCCTTACTTTTATCGGTACTTTAGGCTGGATTTATTTCCGTTTGCTGTTCAGTGCGGCCAGTCCTGCCATGCAGGCAAACGCGGGCGGTGCGGTAACGGAATCGAAAACCGAGGAGAAACAGTAAAGAGACAGGCCCTAAAGAGCTGAATTGGGTATGGAGAAGGTGATGGCAGTCAACGGTAACCAGTGGGTGAGAAAATGCGGTAATGCGCTGTATTTTCTCCTTATTTTTGTTATCATGCTCGACCCGACCAACACGGTGCTGCACCTGAAGGATATCGTTTTTGTGCTGCTGGTGGGCTTCAACTGCCTGGTGTATAAACCCGATTTCAGCTATCTGCCGCATATCCTGACGGTTTATGCCGTAGTTTTTGCCTGTTTTGTCATCGGCGAGATGCAGGGTAGCCATATTGATGAGGAAATGCTGATGGGAACGGTGAAGGGCTTTGCGCCGATGGTGCTGCTGCTGTGGTCGCCGTATTATCCCGTCATCCGTCTGTCGAAAGTGCCGGTGCTGCTGGTGAGTACGGTTATTGCGGTTCTCTATGTCGTGGTCAGTTCGAGTGAGGTGGCCGAAATTTTTGTGTGGAAATTCGTCAAATCGCACAATGACATGATTATGATGACGCACCGCAGTTTCCTGGGCATTCCCATTTTCGGAATGTACTACAAGAGCATCATCAGTTTTATTTTTGTGCTTTTCCTGTATTATTACCAATTGTACAATGTACGCCGGTACCGTATCCGGACTTTGCTGGCCGTGGTGGTACTTTCCTTCGCGTTTCTGGTGAGCGGAACCCGTGCTACGATGCTGCTGCCTTTCTTCATGCTGGGACTGGTCATGTACCGCACTTTCATGAAATGGCGCGAGGCCAAATATTTCTTCTACCCGGTACTGGCCCTGTTTGTCGTGGCCCTGTTGCTTCTGGTTGTCCGCCTGGCAACGGAGCAGGGCGAGGCTTCCAATGCCATCAAATACGCGCATCTGACTTCTTACGGACACCTGTTCAGCGAACATCCCGAATATCTGCTGTGGGGTCAGGGTCCCGGTGCCATCTTCTATTCAGAAGGCTTCGGAGCCTGGACTGCACAAACGGAATGGACCTATATCGAACTGTTACGGAACTACGGACTGCTGTCGGTGGGTATTCTGGCGGTCCTGCTATTGCCGTTGCACCGCCTGCTGCAGTACCGTGAAAACGAAACGGCGTTCGGTCTGGCAGGTGCCTATGCAGCTTATCTGATGATTGCGGGTACCAACCCCTTGCTGGTATCATCGACCGGTATGATTGTGTTGCTGGCGATTTATTCGTACGTGGATGCCCTGAAGCGCGGGGAGGGAAATCTGCTGCCGACGGAACCTCTAAAATAAAAAGTCATGAAGTGGAAAAAGAAAATCTGTACGGGATACCTGACGGGGCTGGCCATGGGGCTGTCGGTCCTACTGTCGGCTTGCAGTCATGACGATGAAGGGCTGCAGATGCCGACAACCCTGTATGCCCAACCGGCCGACACGCTGCTGGCACAACTGGCGGAGAAGTATCCCGAAGCCCGCTATGCGGAACGGATGGAACGGGCGAGCCGGCTGACGACCCTGCGTGGAAAGAATATCGCCTATGTGGGTGCCTCGTTTGTGAACCTTCCCGAGGCGGATGTGGCCAAACTGATTCTGTGCAATGCGCTGGGCTGCAGCATTACCACCTACGGCTATGGGGGTTACGGGTATGCCACCGGAAAAAATCTGCTTGCCTATGTGAAAATGATGAGGAAGCATGCGGCGTATGTGCTGTGGGGGACGACCAACGACTATTTTCAGCAGGTACCTCCCGGAACAGCGTCCGACGATCTGGCTGCCGGAGCCGGACAAACGGCATGTAGCGGTTTCAATGCGGCCTTGCATTCGTTACAGAAGCGGTATCCCGGTGTGCCGATATGGAGTTTCACCTCCCTGAAAACGTTCCAGCATCCTGACGGTTACGACCGGAACAGCGATTATACCAACGGCATCGGCTATCATTTCTACGATTATGTGGATGCACAGATGGACTGCTGCCGGAAGGCGGGGGTGCCCTGCCTGAACCTGTGGGACTGGCAGCAGTTTGATACCAGCAACTGGAGTTTCTTTTACTTCGCGGACGCGGTGCATATGAACCGGGATGCCTATTTCCTTATCGGCCTGAAACAGTTGGAATGGATTTGTGAGCAACTCACCGGAGAGACTGCCGGCGGTCAGGAGGAAAACTTAACGGAAAATTCATCTTCAAAATAAATTCGATATGTTCAAAACACTGATCCGAAAGATGGTGCCCAGCGAAAGCCTGGAGCGGTTCTTTTCGCTGTATTCCATGTTTTTCAAGAATACGCATCCCCAATATTACAGGGTACATGGACGTTATCACCAACTGGTAGGCCCCATCTCCTGTTGTCCGCAATTTGTAGAACTGGAGGATTGCACACGCCTGCAGGCCGGAACGCGTATCATCTCATCGGGCGGCATAGTGCGTATCAAAAAATATACCGCAGTTGCAGCCGACTGTACATTCGTGCCGGGCAGCCATGTGCCGACGGTGGGTCTGCCACAATTCCTGAGCATGACCCACATCAATGACCACCAGTCCACGATTACGCTGGGTGAGGATGTATGGGTGGGAACACGCTGCACCTTTCTGGAAAAGGCGCAGGTGGGTCGGGGGGCCGTTATTGGTGCCTGCTCGCTCGTCAACAAGGCCATTCCGCCTTATGCCGTGGTGGTCGGCGCGCCCGCCCGTGTCATCGCCGTGCGTTTTACCAAAGAGCAGATACTGAAGCATGAGGCCATTCTCTATCCCCCGGAGGAAAGAATGAAGCCGGAGGAACTCGATGAACTGTTTGAAACCGTTTTCAAGGACATGCGCAGTATCGGGGTGGAGACGTTGTCGGAGGAAGACCGTGTCCGACTGAACCAGGCCAAGGCGCAATACGAAATACCCGACTATGAGAACTGCTAACCGCGTAGCCTTCAACAGTGTGGCCCTATATGCCAACATGGGCATCACGATGGCGGCAACTCTGCTGGGTACGCGCTATGTGCTGCAGGCCCTGGGACGGGAAGATTTTGGCCTTTACACACTGATAGCCAGTATGGTTGCGCTGCTCTCGTTCCTGAACGTAGCGATGGCGGCCGCCAGTCAGCGCTTCCTGTCGTATGCCATGGGAGAGGGGGATGAGCGTAAAATCAGTGAAGTGTTTTATACCAGTTCGGTCATTCACTGGCTGATAGCCTCCATGCTGAGCATTGGACTGCTGGCCGTTGGAGAATACATGATTCATCAGGTGCTGGATATAGCCCCTCACCAGGTGCGGGTGGCGGAACAGGTGCTCTGGTGCATGGTGGGCGGAGTGGTGCTGACCATCTGTGCCGTGCCTTATGAGGCCGCGATGAACGCGCACGAGGACATAGCGCAGATAGCAGGTATCAATATCGTGGAGGCCCTGTGCAAACTGGGAGCTGCCGTGGCCATCCTGTTCCTTTCGCACGACCAACTGCTGACTTATGCCTTACTGGTGTTGGGCAGCCAGTTGCTGGCCTTTGCCGGCAAGCGGGCATTCTCCAGGAGGAAATATGCCGAAACACATTTTCGCCTGCACCGGTTGCAGGACCCCGCTTTGCTGAAAGGGATGCTGGGATATGCCGGCTGGAATCTGATTGGTGCGGGTTGCTCCATCGCCCGTTATCAGGGAGCAGCCATCCTGCTGAATACTTTCTTCGGTCTGCTGGTCAATGCGGCCTACGGAGTGGCCCAACAGGTAAACGGATTCATCCTCTTTTTTGCCAACAGCATCGTACGTCCGTTGCGTCCGCTGATTGTCAAGGCTGAAGGGCAGGGCGACCGGGCAAGAATGCATCAGCTGGCCTTTCTGTCCAGTCGGGTGACATTTCTCATGGTATCGCTGGCCATCGTTCCCCTTTACCTGAACATGCCCTTTGTCCTTGCCCTCTGGTTGAAGGAGGTGCCGGCAGGAGCGCTGGAGTTCTGCAGGACCTTCCTGCTCCTCGCGCTGATCAACCAACTGACCATCGGGTCGGCCATGGCCGTTGAAAGTGTGGGGAACATCCGGCGGCTGCAATTGATTGTGGGCTCGCTGCATGTGGTGTCACTGCCCATGGGCTATGCCGCTTTCTGCATGGGATACGGTCCTGTCAGCATCATGTACTGTATGATTGCCGAGGAGGGAGTGTCCATGCTGCTGCGCATCTGGATTGCACGGAAAGACGCCGGTGTGCCTTCCGGTCCCTATCTGAAACAGGTGCTGCTGCCCTGCATACTGGTCTTTGCCCTGAGCTACGGGCTGGGCTGGACAACCACTCTGCTTTGGCACGAAGGTTGGGGCATGCTGATGGTCAGTACGCTGCTGAGTACGCTGGCGCTGTGCATTTCGGGGTATCATCTGTGCCTGAGTGCATGGGAGAAAGACCGGATTCGGGAGATGGCAGGCGCCGTCGTGAAGCGGAAGAAGTGAACAAAATAAAGGAAAACGAGAATTTTTTAAGAACCTAATATACGATTCGGACCTTATTGTCCGTTGTAAGTAAAAAGACGCATACAGAAAATTATGGCTTCGCAATTATCAGTCATCATTGTTGCCTACAACAGTAACGACGTGCTGCTTCCCTGTCTGGAGTCGCTGGAACGTTACAATCCGTTGCAGAAGGAACTGGAAGTGATTGTTGTGGACAATCTGCCGGCCGCAGGACTGGAAGCGCTGTTGAAGGCACGAGACTGGAACTTTACCTGCAGGTATCGTCCGGATGAAAGTAACGGCGGTTTCGGTGCGGGCAACAACAGAGGAGTTGAGTTGGCCACTGCCCCCGTCGTGCTGTTCCTGAATCCGGACACCCTGCTGACCGAGGATATCGTGGTGCCAACCCTGGAGTGTATCCGCCTGCACCCGGACGAGGTGGTGGGCTATACGCTCACCGATCAGGAAGGAAAACCCAATCACTCCTATTCCTATCTGCCGGAATATCTGTTCTTCTATCCGCTGTTCAACCTGTTGCAGCGGATGACCGGCGGAAAGGCGGCAGCCAACTGGAGATGGCTGAACCGCTTGGTATGGCCCTGGGGGGCCGCCTTTGCGTTAAGGAAGCAGGCCTTCGTCAATGCCGGATGCTTTGATGAAAAGATTTTCCTTTGCAACGAAGAACCCGACCTGATGAGAAGACTGCCGCGGCGGCACATCACACTGTTGCCGCAAAAAATCATACATCTGGAAGGACACGGACGTGAAGTGAGTGTGGCCAGATATGCGGCTTACCTGGAGTCGCTGGACTACTACCTGAAAAAATACCGTGTGCGCGGATATTCCTTTTTCTGGAGCTGGCTGGCCTTGAAACTCCGCGTGCGGCGCTGGCTGCGAGGAAATCGGGCCAACAATCTGGACCGCGCCTATGAACAAATGAAACGAAGGTAATTTTCCTTCTTCTCAACGGAATCAAGCATGAAAATATGAAACAACCTGTCATTTCAATCATTACGATTTGCTATAACAGCGCGAAAACGCTGGAAGAAACCATTAACAGTGTGCTGTCGCAGGACTATCCGGCGCTGGATTATGTCATCATCGACGGCGGGTCGACCGACGGCACGCTGGACATCATAGAGAAATACCGTTCACAACTGGGATATTTCCACTCGGAGAAGGATGAAGGAATCAGCGATGCCTTCAACAAAGGTATTGCCGCAGCCAAGGGTGACCTTATCGGCATTATCAACAGTGACGACCTGCTGCTGCCCGGCGCGTTGAAAGAGGTGGCAAAAGCCTATGACGGACAAACTGACGTATACCGGGGTAATGTCATTATTACCAACCGTGATACCGGCTTCAGCGGACGTGAAACGCCTTCCATGAAATTCCCGCTGGCGCCCTTTACCATCCGCTGTGCACATCAAGGTACTTTCATCACTCCAGATGCCTACAGGCAATATGGTGTGTACGACAAAGAGTTCCGCTACATGATGGATTATGACCTGCTGACACGCTTTTACCAGCGGGGGGCACGATTCAAATACGTGCCTGCCGATGTGGCTGAATTCCGGTTGGGGGGAGTTTCAGGGGCTGCTTCGGCCAAAAAATTCTATGACATTACGCATGTGGTCATGAACAATGGCGGAAGTCGACTGCTGGCCCTGTACTATTATGTATATATGGTACTGTTTGACTGGTGCAAGCGGCTGGTGATTTGTGTACTGGGACTCAATACACTGAAGCGCATGCACTATGGAAAAGTGTGACGGAATGTGAAGAACGGAGGCCTTCCCTCCTGTTGTGAGCATCGGAATCAAGAAAAGAAGACATCATGACAATGACACTGTTTTATCCTTTGGCAGCATTTCTGGTAAGTGCGCTGGCGGCTTTCTGGGGAATGCCGTGGCTTCTGAGATTCTGCCAGCGCCGCGGACTATATGACTTGCCCAACGAGCGGAAAATCCATCATAACAAGATTCCCCGGCTGGGTGGCGCCCTGTTCATGCCCTGTGCTGTCATGGGTATGGTTATCGCGTTCTCTCTGATGCAACTGATCGACGGCCAGTTTCCCAATATTACGCTGTCGACATTCATCATTTTCTCGGGTATTTTCCTGATTTACCTGGTGGGACTGCTCGATGACGTGTTGGGACTGCCCGCCCGGATTAAATTCATCATTCAATTCATCGCGTCCCTCTTCCTGCCGCTCTGCAATCTCTACATCAACAATCTGTATGGATTTCTGGGGATTTATGAAATCCCGATGTGGATAGGGTATCCGCTGACGATTCTGGTATGCCTGCTGGTGGTGAACTCCATTAATCTGATTGACGGCATAGACGGACTGGCATCAGGGCTGAGCATGATGGCACTGTTGGCCTTTTCTATCGTATTTTTCCGCATGCAGGTGATTACCTATGCTGTCTTTTCACTGGCCCTCATCGGTGCCGTACTCGTTTTTTTCTATTACAACATGTTCGGGAAACCAGAGAAAATGACCAAAACCTTTATGGGGGACACAGGCAGCCTTATTCTCGGCTATGCACTTTCGTATCTGTCGATAAAACTGGCCATGAACAATGATGACATCCTGCCTTACTGGCCGGCAGCATTGTTGACCAGTTATTCGCTCTTGCTCGTGCCGACCTTCGATTTGATCCGGGTGGCCATCGGACGACTGAGGAAGCGAACTTCCATTTTCCATGCAGACAAAACGCACATTCATCATAAGTTTCTGGCTGCCGGCTGGAGTATGCACGCTACCCTTATGGCCATCCTGGCCCTGCAACTGTTTTTCTGCGGAATGAATTTCGGCCTTTATCTGGCGGGAGTGGAATATACCTGGATTGTCGCCGCGGATGTCGTGCTGTTTGCCGGGGTTCACGTGACGCTAAACAGGAAAGTGGCCCGGAACCTTAAGGCATGCTCCGACATTCAGGTGCAGCCTGCAACCATTCCCGAATACGGACGTAAACATCACGATAAATGAAAACAGACCAGCCAATGGATGAAGAAAAATATTTGAAACAGTTTGAAACAGATTTGCTGAAGAGACTAGAAGCGACCTGTCAGGAATACGGCTTCCTGGAGGGGAAGCTACCCATGGGCGAGGATATTGACCGGCAATGGGAGGTACTGGCTCAGCCCTATATGGCGGATGCGGTTCCGGAAATCAGGGAATACCCTCTGGTGTCGCTGGCCTGGGCCATGTATCTGGGAATGGCCGTGGCCCATGGCTGGGATACGGACTGGGAACACTACAGTACCGCACCTTACGCGACCTATTATGGTGAAAACGGATTTGATGACATGGATGAGCACATCGTGAGGGACTTGCTGGGATTGCCGTTGGAAAGTGAGGCAGCGCAGGAACTGGAGAAGATGGTGCGCCGTTGTGGCCAGCTGACCCTTTCGCTGATACGCAGAGAGGGAATAGAACCTCAAAGTCCGACTGCATTCCGCGTCTATGCCTGCTCCGTGTATGCCCTTTATCGGATAGGGGCAGCCATGCAACTGTACAGAATGGGCTATAAAATGGAGAGGTTCGACCTTTGATGCATGAGGTGTGATGACACGGGCATCTGCCGATAGAGGACGGAGTCGTATGTATCAGACAAATGCGCTAAAAAGAAAAATGAATTTTACAGAGTTAGTCAAAAAGCGTCAGAGTGACCGACGCTATCAGGAAGGGCGGCGTGTGGCACGTGAGGACCTGATACGCTGCCTGGAGGCAGCCCGGTGCGCACCGTCGGCCTGTAATTCGCAACCCTGGAAATTTGTGGTGGTGGACGATGCCGCTCTGCTGCCTTCCATGGCTGCTGCCGCGGCCGGTATGGGTATGAACAAATTTGCAGCTCAGGCCCCTGCTATCGTTGCTGTGGTGCTGGAAAAGATGAACCTGACTGCCCGCATCGGAAGTGTCATCAAGGACAAGGAATACTCGTTGCTGGATGTCGGTATTGCCGTAGAGCATTTTTGCCTGCAGGCCGCAGAACTGGGATTGGGCACTTGCATCCTGGGATGGTTTGACGAGAAGAAGGTGGCTCGCCTGCTGGGAGTGAAGAACAGGAGAATTCCCCTGCTGATTACCGTGGGGTATGCGGCCGGTGAAACCCGGGAGAAACAGCGGAAAGCGCTGGAAGAAATCAGTAGCTGGAACCATTACTGATGTTCTCGTGCAGAGGACCTGCCGTTGACTGTGGCGGCTCCCCGGCTGTAGTTGACGAGGGCCACTCCACCGAAAACGGCTATGGCTGCCATTATTTTCTTTCCATCCAGCGTGTCCATTCCGATATAGATGCTGATGGCGATGGCAATGATGGGCTGCACATAGGAATAGAGGCAGACCAGTGTGGGGCGAAGTCTTTTTTGTGAAACCGGAATCAGAAAATAGGTGATAAAGGTGGAACAGACAATGAGAAATGCCAATTCACTCCAGATGCTGAGCGAAAAGGTGGAATAGGCTGTATGTGTCAGTTCGTCAAAAGCCAGCGGCAAAGACATGCAGGTGGAAAAGAAGAAGACCCATTTCATAAAGGTAATGACCGAATAACGGGAGATGACCGGACGGAATACCCCCAGGTAAAGCGAAAAGCAGAAACTGTTCGCTATCATCAGTGCAATGCCCCGTGCAGAACTCTCGGCCGTTGCTCCGGAGGTGCCCGCCGTGTTGAAAATCAGGAAAAGAATGCCCGCCAGACTGAGCAATACGCCTCCCATCTTGCGTGCCGTAATCGGTTCTTTCAGCACCCAGGCCGCAATGAACATCGTATACAGTGGAGATAAAGCGCTGATGATGGAACAGTCCATTGGTGTGATGTCCGGAATGGCCATGAGAAAGGTGAGTTGTGCCATGAAAAAGCCCAGAAAGGAGGCTGCCGCAATCTTTGCAAAATCGGCACGCCTGACTTTCTCACGAGGCATGAAGGCTGACAACAGCCAGAATAAAAGGCCCGCACCGATGCTTCGTAGGCAGAATAAGGCAATCGGCGAAAGCAGATGACTGCCTGTCAAGTCTTTGCATACTACAATATTGAAGCCGAAAATGGCGTAGGCTGTAAATCCGGCCAGATGGCCCCAGGTAAGGGATTTGTTCTGTGGTATCATAAGTGGGTCAGACCTATAAGGTTCCTTGTCATCGTAAAACGGCTGCAAAGTTACGCAGCTTTCCGTAAACAGAGCAAGGCGAAGCGAGGTAAATTCAGTATTTCATTTGAGCGACAGGAACGTGAAGACTCGTATCCGCGAAGGTTAGGGAGCCGGTTTTCCTGTCACAATCAGTAAACGGACTACAAAACATCATGAAAATAAAGAGACATAGAATATTATTGTTTGTGGCTGTCGCCGGTGTGATGGCCGCTGCCGGAATTTATTGGGGATGGAATTACTGCCGTACGGCTCCAACGGTCGCACCGGCAGCCGTTATGGATACTGTGACGCCGCCCGTGAAGACGTACCGGTACAATCTGCCAACGGAGGGACTGGATACGCTGCGTCATGTTCTGCTGCCGGGTGAAAACTTATCGGCAGTGCTGGCACGCCATGGTCTGGAATCCTCACAGATTCATGAACTCCAGGAAAAGGCGAAGGGTGTCTTTGATGTACGGCGGCTTCGTGCCGGGCAGCCCTATACCGTATATCTGCCGAAAGACAGTACCCAGTCCGCACGTTATCTGGTGTATGAAGATGATGCCGTTAATTATGTTGTCTTTGACCTGCAACCGGAAGGTAAAGTATGGACCGGACAGAAAACCGTAAATTGGGAGCATCGCAGTGTTAAGGGGAAAGTTGCCACCTCCTTGTGGCAAGCTATGGAAACTACCGGAACTTCCCCTCAACTGGCACTGACCTTGTCGCATATTTTCGGTTGGACCATTGACTTTTTCGGACTACAGGAAGAAGATGAGTTCCGTGTTATTTATGAACAGGCCACAGTAGAAGAGACTCGTCTGGATGACTTCAGAGTATTGGCTGCTTCTTTTCGTACGGGCGATAGCCTTTACTATGCCATCCCCTTTACGCAGGACAGTACGAGCATGTTTTATGGTTATGACGGGAACAGTCTGGAAGGCACTTTCCTGAAAGCACCGCTCGACTTCTACCGCATATCATCTCATTTCACCAACAGCCGCTACCACCCCATCCTGCGGCGTTATCGGCCTCACCATGGTGTGGATTATGCTGCGCCACAAGGCACTCCCGTTTATGCCATCGGTGACGGTAAGGTCATGACAACCGGTTATCAAAGAGGAGGAGCCGGCCGGTATCTCAAAATTCGGCATGGAGGTGGGTATGTCACTTCGTATATGCATCTGTCCCGATTTGCCAAAGGAATAAAGGCGGGTAGTACTGTAAGGCAGAAACAGGTGGTGGGGTATGTCGGTTCTACAGGATTGTCGACAGGTCCGCATCTTGATTTCCGGGTATACGAGCAAGGGCGTCCCATTAATCCCCTGACCCTGCGTTCAGAGCCGAAATGTCCGATTTCAGAAAAGAACCGTGAACGTTTCAAAGTCGTGAGAGATTCGCTCGTTCGCCAGCTGGAAGCGTTGTGAAGGGCGGATTAGGGAAGCCCCGGGAGCAGGAATAGCCATGTTCCTCACGTGGAAGAGATGACGGAGACGGGTGTGGCAGGCAGCCGTGGAGAACTGAAAAACAAAGTTTCTTGGAAAATACGATTGTTAACAAATACTTTCTTTGTACATTTGTTGGCTCAGATTAAGATAGAGCTGAAAGCGCTTCCTGTCCGGGTCTTCCGGCGGACGCATCAGTTGCAGTATCATTTATGAAGCAGATCATAACCTATGAAACGAATTCAGTTTTTCATGCAATATACAACCCCGTGGGGGGAAATGCTGTGCATAGACTATTATTCCGAAGGCCAACCCAAAGCACTCGTGCTGCAAACGGAAAACGGTTCTGACTGGACTGGAGAGGTGGAACTTCCGGCTGATGCAGAAGAATTGTGCTATTCTTACCGTATTGTCAACAGACAGCTGGAAACCCTCTGTATGGACGGGAATACGGAAAGAAGAGTGCATATCGGTTTCAAAACCTCTTTGCTAATATACGACAAGTGGGAGCCGGAAGCCAATTATTCCGTTTATCTGAGAACGGCTTTCACCCGTTGCATCTTCAGGCAGCCGGAAGAAGAGGATGCGGGAAGAAATCTGTTGTCCTATCCTTATTTACTCTTGGTTCATGTGCTGCCTGCGCCGGAAGGGTGGAGATGGGGTATCCTTGGGAATACTCCATCACTGGGACAATGGAAAACAGCGCAAGTGCGATATTTGCAACATTTGAAGGAATACGAATGGGGAGTGCCCTTGACGGCTGATGACTTTGAAAAGGGAACTGAATACAAATATGTGCTGGTCAATGAAACGGATGCGCAGCAGATCATATGGGAAACGGGAGAGAACCGGAGCATCAGCCCAGTGAAGATACCCAAGGGATGCGCCATATTACAGTCGGACAATCTGCCCCGGATTCAATTACGTCCATGGCGGGGAGCCGGAGTGGTGATTCCGGTATTCTCCCTTCGCAGTAAAGGCAGTTTCGGGGTGGGTGATTTCGGTGACCTGCACAAGTTTATCGGTTGGGCAGCGGATGCCGGTATGTCGGCAGTGCAGTTGCTTCCCATCAATGACACAACGGCATCAAAAACCTGGAGAGATTCCTATCCGTACAACGGAATTTCCGTATTCGCTCTGCATCCCATTTACCTGGATATCCGGGAATGGAAAACCGAGAGTTTTTTTGAACGCTACCGGCTCATCGGAGAAAAACTTAACGAAGCACCACAACTGGATTATGAGGCGGTGTTGCGCAACAAAATGCTTTTCCTGAAAGACCTTTACGCCAATACGGGCAAAAATATACTGAAAAGCAAGGGGTACAAGGACTTTGTTCGTCAAAACCGGCACTGGTTGGCGGACTATGTGTTGTTTGCTGCCTTGCGTGATGCCAACGGTACTTCCGATTTCAGAATCTGGAAAGTCAGCAATGACCACACGTTGGGCGAAGTGGAAGCCGCAACTACCTTTTATGCTTTTGTGCAGTACCTTCTTTTCCGGCAAATGACCCGTGCTCATGAATATGCCCGTGAAAAGAAAGTCATTCTGAAAGGAGATATTCCCATAGGTATCAGCAGGGACAGTGTTTCTGCCTGGACTCAGCCTCAATTGTTTCATTTTGACGGACAAGCAGGGGCTCCACCCGATGCTTTCGCCACCAAGGGACAGAATTGGGGCTTTCCCACTTATAACTGGGAGAGAATGAGCCATGACGGTTATGCCTGGTGGAGTTCCCGTCTCCAGCAAATGAGCCATTTTTTTGATGCTTACCGAATAGATCATGTGTTGGGATTTTTCCGGATTTGGGAAATTCCGAGCACGCAGATATACGGGACATTAGGATATTTCCGTCCGGCACTGCCTTTACGTGAGAAGGAACTGAAAGCGGCCGGCTTCCATGAGTCGCCGAAGAAGTGGACTTCTCCCTATCTGAGCCCCTTGTTCCTGCAAAAGCATTCATACCTGCAGAAGGAAACAGACATCCGCCGCTTTATGGAGGAAAGAGCAGAAGGGGTATGGACCTTGAAAAAAGATTTCGACACACAAAGGAAGATTATGGAACTGGTGCCGGAAGGGAAGGTGAGAGACGGATTGCTGGATGCTGTTTCGGAGGTGCTGTTCATTGAGGACAAAGAATGCCCCGGACATTATCACCCCCGCATCTGTGCACAACAGACGACAGCCTTTCAGTCGCTGCCTGCCGCAGAACAATCGGCGTTCAACCGGCTGTATGATGATTTCTTTTATGTGCGGCACAATGAATTCTGGGCCAGAGAAGCTATGAAAAAGATTCCGGCAGTGACTTCCTATGACAGGGATTCGAAAGGAATGCTTCCCTGTGCAGAAGACTTGGGCATGGTTCCGGCATCGGTGAAGGATGTTCTGGAACAGTTGCGCATTCTTTCCCTGGAAATCCAGGATATGCCCAAAACTTTTGGAGTGCATTTCGGTCATCCGGAGAGATATCCCTATCTGTCCGTTGCAACCATTGCCACTCACGATATGCCACCATTCCGATTATGGTGGCAAACCCATCGGAAGCGGGCACAACTCTTCTGGACTGAAGTGATGCACCGGACAGGGGACGCTCCCAGAGAAGCAGGTACGGAAATCTGCGAACAAGTCATAAGAGAGCATCTGGATTCGCCATCCATGTTATGCCTGCTGGCTCTACAAGACTGGTTGGGCATGGATGAACAACTGAGGTCGGCACACCCGGAACGGGAACAAATCAATGTGCCTGCAGATGCGCATCACAACTGGAATTACCGGATACATCTGAATGTGGAAGACCTGATACAGGCATCGCACTTCAATGAAAAAGTGCGGAATCTGATCAAAAGGAGCGGACGTTGGGGGTGTTGTTCCGGACTGTTGGTGGAATAAGATGGAATAGGACGACACAGTCAGTTACCCGCTCCAGACCGGTGTAGTTTCCTGATAGTTACGTAGAATAAAAAGAGAACAGTTTCTCTATGTTTTTGATTTAATTATTACAGAAATATGCTGAATATTGACAATTTTTATAATGCTCGTCGTGAACTGGCAAATGTCATTCGGAGAACGGACCTGATATATGCACCCAAAATAAACCCTGAAAGTGAAATTTATCTGAAACCGGAAAACCTGCAGGTGACGGGTTCCTTCAAACTGCGCGGAGCGTGTTATAAAATTGCGCAGTTGAGTGATGAGGAAAAAGCCAGAGGTGTCGTCGCCTGTTCAGCCGGTAATCACGCACAGGGGGTGGCACTGGGTGCGGCTCAGCAGGGTATAAAATCGTTGATATGTCTGCCGGACGTTGCTCCCATCAGCAAGGTGGAGGCTACACGTCGCCTTGGCGCAGACATTTGTCTTGTTCCGGGAGTGTATGACGACGCTTATCACAGAGCTGTTGAATTGAGGGACAGCATGGGATATACCTTTATTCACCCCTTTGAGGACGAGGATGTTATTGTCGGTCAAGGCACCATTGGTCTGGAATTATTGGAACAACTGCCTGACGCTGATGCCGTAATCGTGCCTGTGGGCGGAGGTGGACTGATCAGCGGCGTGGCCTATGCCATCAAAACTCTGCATCCCAGTATCCAGGTATATGGTGTGCAGGCTTCCGGTGCTCCCAGTATGTATAATAGCCTGGAGCATCATCGCATAGAGCGGTTGAGTACTGTGGAAACCATTGCGGACGGTATTGCCGTGAAGGAACCGGGTGAACTGACTTATGCTATTTGCAGCCACTATGTGGACGCCTTGGTCACCGTTACCGAAGATGAAATATGTGCCGCCATCCTGGCTCTTATGGAGCAGCATAAACTGGTTGCCGAAGGAGCTGGTGCCGTCAGTGTGGCCGCCGCCATGTTCAACAAGGTGCCAGTGAAAGGGAAAAAAGTGATTTGTCTTGTCAGCGGGGGAAATATTGATGTGACCATTCTGAGCCGAGTAATCAACCGGGGACTTAAAAAAGGAGGACGTATCAGTACTTTTGTCATTGAACTTGATGACAAACCCGGGCAATTGCAAGAAGTCAGCCGGATTGTGGCATCGCTGGGAGGCAATGTTATCAGTGTGCATCATGAACGGAATGAGGACACCGCAAAGGTAACAGCCTGTCTGCTGCACATGCAGGTAGAGACAAGAGACCTTGTACATGCACAGGAAATCGTTGCTGCCCTTAAAAAGAACCACCTGAATTTATTGTAGAGCCTGTTCCCGATTATTTATACCGTAAATTATCCGTCAATAGTTCTCCAGCTGTGCCAAGACAGAAGAATGAAAACAGATAAATGGAGCGTACACATCTTATGCTTGATGCTATTATTTCCATTTCTTCCCCTCCGCTCTCAAACAAAAGAGAAGGAATGGAAGAAAAAATGGTCGGTAGAAGCCAGAGGTGGATGGGGGTATGCTATTCCGTCTGATCCATACGCCAAAGAAATGTTGCGAACACACCATTCCTCCATGTATTCCCTACAGATGAATCATAAGGCGTTGGCAAGCGACAGTAGCGTTTATGACCGTTTGTTTGGTTTTCCTTCGTTGTCGGTGGGCCTGCTTCTGGCTGACTATCACCGCATCAACATGCAGCGGAAGACAACTGCCTATCGTTCAGGAACAGGCCGGATGCTGGCTGTTTATGCTGCGTTCAGTAGAGACCTGTTCCGCAGCAAAAGGTTTTCTTTGGATTATCGTTTTGAAAACGGTTTAGGATGGTGTTCCCGACCTTATGACGGTTTTACTAATGAAGACAACGAGTTTGTGGGCAGTCCCCTTTCTATTTATTTCGGTTTCGGATTGTATGCGGGGTATCGGGTTGCCCCGCAATGGGAATTGACATTGGGTGGGGAATTCAAGCATTTTTCGAATGGTGCGCTAGACCGCCCGAACAAAGGTATTAATACGGCCGGGGCTTCCATTGGTGCGAAATATTACATTCAGCCGGATGAAGCTGTTCGTAACGCTGGAATCCGTTCGTCCTTTGTTCCTTATTTTTTTGTGGATTTTTCTGCAGGATGGGATATGAACAGCCTGATGGGAAAATGGCTCATCAGCATTGATCCTTCGAAGGCCGTAGCCGGAGAATATCGGACGAAACAATTTAAAATTTATTCAGGAGCAACTTTCCATGCCGCCGCCATGTACAGATATGGAGTCAGATATGCATCAGGTATAGGGTTGGACTACTCGTATGTTCCCTATATCCATACCTTGCAGAGAGATGATGAGCAGTTTGGGTATATGGACAAGTCATACAGCAAGCATGTAGTAGCTATAGGATTGTGCCATGAGGTGTATTATAAGCGACTCGCCATGCATATGGGATTGGCTTATTATTTGCACAGGCGACTGGGAGGTATTGACATAGAATACGGAAAGCCATATAATGAGACATTAGGTATTAAGTACGCATTGACGCGTAGCGGAAATGTGTATTTGGGATACCATGTACGGGCTCACCTGTTCAGAGCTGACCACATGGAGTTCAAAGTCGGCTTTCGCTTGAGAACCGGAAAGGGATGTCAAAGGGATTCCTGGTAATAATGTGCAGCGCGACCAGAAATGCGTTACATTGTTTTTGTAGATGTCTTGTTTTCCGAAGATACGCGGCTTGCCGTAAGTTCCCATAATACAGATAAGTGACGATATTCTTGCTGCGTGATGTTTTATCGGCATTTACAGCATAATGCTGTGGGTCGCATACTTCAGGACCTCAGGACGGTGTGTTACAAAGATTAAAGTCCTATCCTTCTGATGGGTTATAATATTGTTGAGAATTTCCCGTTCCGTGGTTTCATCCAGGGCTGAAGTCGCTTCGTCAAACAGCAAAAATGCACAGCGTTTGAGAAGGGCTCTTGCTATTGCAATTCGTTGTGCCTGCCCTTCAGACAATCCATATCCCATTTCGCCGCAAACAGTGTCCATTCCATTGGGAAGTGTATAGATAAAACCGGCTGCTGCCTGTCTTACAGCTTCCTTAATCTCCTGCTCTGTGGCATAAGGTTTGCCCATCAGCAAGTTTTCGCGTATGGTTCCGCTAAACAGGGTATTTCCTTGTGGAACGTAAGAAAAATTACAGCGTGTAGATGTTGATATTGGAATTTTTTCCCCTTCTTCATTATAGATAAACAACGTACCTGCTGTGGGGGAAACCAGCGACAGCAGAATACGCATCAAAGTAGTTTTACCAGCTCCCGTGGTTCCTTGTATGACCAGAATCCCGCGTGGAGGAAGACAATAGCAAAATCTGTCAAGAATCTTATTTTCCTTTTCACCGTAAGAGAAAGTCAGGTTTTCTATCGAGATTCCTGCAGCTCCGTTTATCTGTTGCTTCTCTGTGTGGATTTCATCGGGAATCCGTTCCAGTTTCATGAGTCGTTCGCTGGAGGTAAAGGCAGAAATAAATCTAGGTACGAAGCGTACGATATTACGGATGGGTAATTGAATTTGACCGACCAACTGAATAAAAGCCAGCATGGTTCCATAGGTGATTTCTCCCCGTTGAAGGCACTTGATTCCCCAGATGAAGGTTACCAGGTAACCTATTGAAAATCCGACGTTGGTCAAGGTTGATGATATCGTGGAATAGGTCGTTTTTTCGATGACAATTTTTTGTAATTCCGTTTGCTTCCGGCCCAGTCCGGCTATGGTTTCCGCATCGCGTTCCAATGTTTTTATCACAGTTAGGTGCTGAAGGTTTTCCTGTATGTAAGATTGTATTTTTCCTTCTTTTTCACGCACTTCATGACTCATGCGCCTCATTTTTCTGATATAGAGTTTACTGCAGATGACAAAAAAAGGAACAATCAGGATAATGGCACATGCCAATGTCTTTTCCATCCAATATAGGAAAAAGAATGCCCCTAACAATTGGAATGTGGTGGTGAACAAGGAGGGGATGTTTTCTGTGAGAAATACAGTCACATCACGTACGTCCTGTTCGATTCTGTTTAGCAAATCACCTGTATGGAATTGTCGGACTTCATTCCATTCCGATAATATTAATTTGTCGAAGACGGCTTGCCGCATTCCATTTTGCGACCGAACCCCCAAGGTTGCCTTAATCCATTTGGAGCCAATGCCTAGCAACAATTGGAAAAAAGAAATTGATATCAAAATGATGATAGCCGTCTGAAGCGAGACGACAGATTCCTTGTGCGTAACAATGTCAATGCAGAGTTTCGTGGTCCACACGAAGGCCAGGCTCGATACGACCAGTAACAAGCCGATTGCTGCATTCAGAATGGCCTGATACTTATAACATTTCCAATATTTCCACAGCCACTTTGCAATCTGTGGAATGGAGTCCAGCTCGTATCTTTTCATATTTGATTCATGCTTGTATTCTTCCCCGGTTACAGACGCCGGTCAATTCCCCACATCATTTTATCCCGAAGGGTATCAAAAAAGTGCTTATGTCGAATTTTCATGACGCCTATACGATAGGGAGCCTTTCTTAAAGTCAGCCGGGTTCCATCAGGATAGCTGTCACTTCTTCCGTCGACCGATATCAGAAAATTATGGCTTCGGCTATGTACTGACAATGTAATTTCCGCGTCATCGCAGACTATGACTGGACGCATGCTGAGACTATGAGGAGCTACGGCTGAAATGCAGAAAGTATTGGAACGCGGTTCGATTATAGGTCCTCCTACGCTTAAAGAGTAGCCGGTGGAACCTGTCGGTGTGCTGATAATCAATCCATCAGCCATATAGCTGGCCAGCGATTCATTGTTGATGCGTGTGTCTATTTCAATCAGCGAGGAATTGTCGTGCTTGAGTACTGCCACTTCATTAAGCGCATAAGGAAAGGTACGCAAAGGCTCCCCATCTTTTTCAAGGTGGATGAGCGTGCGCTGTTCAATATGGTATTTTCCCAGTTTCAATGCATCTATCGCATATGATATATAGTCTGGGGAGATGTCTGCCAAAAAGCCAAGACGTCCAGTATTGATGCCCAAAATAGGCACTCCACTTTTTCCGACTCTTGCCGCAGTATTCAGAAATGTACCGTCTCCTCCCATCGAAATAGCACAGTGGGGATGGATGTCGGATGTCAGGATGCCGACATGATCCAAAACGTCAGCTCCTAAATTTTCCTGTATAAAACGAGCGAAATCTTCTTCAATATAGATATTTGCACCAATTGCTTTCAATTTCTTGATCACCTCTGTAACAAAGATATTCTTTTTGGTTTGAAAGACATTACCATATAGTGCAATTGTTAATTTATTCTCAGGCATATCACAGTTTTTTTGATTTCGCAGGCATTAGTATCTTTGAAAGAAAAGTTTTTATTAATTTTGCAACCTATTGTATGTATTTATTTGCAAATATACAGTATGGTTCTTGAAGTACCAAATTTATTCTTTTCTTTATTTGGTATCGAAAAGGCCGTAGGTTTTTTATTGCGAAAAAGAGTGGCTAGAGAATGACTAGATTAAGCGTTAATATCAATAAAATTGCGACATTGCGGAATGCCCGTGGTGGAAACAGACCGCACCTTTTGTCCGTTGCACATGACTGTGAAGAATTTGGAGCACAAGGGATCACGGTGCACCCCAGGCCAGACGAGAGGCATATCCGGTATCAGGATGTATTGGATCTGAAAGGAATATTGACAACAGAATTCAATATTGAAGGTTATCCCAGTCCGGAATTTTGTGATTTGGTGTGCCGGGTGCAACCCCATCAGGTAACTCTGGTTCCCGATGCTCCCGGCCAGTTGACCTCGGATCATGGTTGGGATATCAAAGGAAATGCGACATTCCTTACGGATGTCATCGGAAAATTCAAGGAAAGAGGCATCCGTGTGTCTGTTTTTGTTTCGGCTGACGAAGAGGTAGCAAATGAGGCGATAAAGGTGGGTGCCAACCGAATAGAACTGTATACAGAGCCATATGCCAGCAATTTTGACCGGGGTGAACGACTTGAAATCATACAGCCGTTTATACGTACGGCAGAAGCTGCACGTGAAGTAGGCTTAGGGGTTAATGCCGGTCATGATTTGAACTTGGATAATCTAGGCTTTTTTCATCAGCACATTCCATGGATAGATGAAGTCAGCATCGGGCATGCCTTGATATGTGACGCCCTCTATCTGGGGCTTCATGAGACCATACATCGCTATCTTGCCTGCCTGAAATAGCGCGTGTTTCCGGTTGTCCATAAAGGGCCGGACGGCTTCCCGTTAGTGGCCGGTTATCCTGACGAAAAGATGAAATGTTGGGAAGTGAGGAATGCAGAACCGTACAGGCTTTCATGGAAGGAATTGGATGAACAGAGAGGTTATCTCCTTCACGCTTTCAGGAAATACGTTCTTTTCCAATCGTATACGGTATTCTTCCGGTCAAAAAACGGACAAATTAAAGGGCAGTAAACACCCCTATAAGAAGATAATAATCAATTAACAGAATTAAAATAGAGAAGTATGATACATTTGTTTTTGGCAACAGGATTTGAGGAGATAGAGGCCTTGGCCACATTGGATGTTTTGCGACGCTGCAATCTGGAAGTTTCTACAGTGAGTATAACAGGTACACGACTGATACATGGAGCACATGGCATTCCCATTATGGCGGATACCTTACTGAGGAAAAGCGAAATCGATAACAGCGAGTGCCTGATTTTGCCCGGTGGAATGCCAGGAGCCCGGAATTTATGCGCATGCGACAGTTTGCGGCGTGCATTGCAGCAGCACAATAAAAAGGGTACATTGATTGCAGCCATTTGTGCAGCTCCCATGGTCTTGGGAGAATTGGGTATATTACAAGGTAAAAATGCGACATGCTATCCCGGTTTTGAAGAGTATCTGAAAGGGGCTGTGTGTGTGAAGGACCTTGCAGTGAAAGACGGAAATATCATTACAGCGAAAGGGCCGGGTGCCACATGGGATTTTGCCTTCAAAATAGCCGAACACTTTGTTCCGGTGCAACGCATCAAGCAGTTGAAGAGTGACCTCCTCCTGAAGGAATAAGTTTATCATTATCGTGGATATATTAAACCAAAATGTGAAATACTTAAAAGGAGTTGGGCCCAATCGTGCCCAGCTCCTTTTAAAGGAATTGCAGGTGGAAACTGTTCGTGATCTATTGTACAATTTCCCTTATAAATATATTGACCGTTCGGTCATACATCGTATTAGTCAGTTGATAGACAATATGCCTTATGTACAGTTGCAAGGGCAGCTCTTATCTATTGACATGGAAGGGGATGGTTATAAAAAGAGATTGAAAGCAGTTTTTACCGACGGATCTGGATATGTGGATCTTGTCTGGTTTAATGGTACCAAGGTTATTGAGAAAAAGTTAAAATATAATCAGCCGTATCTGATTTTTGGCAAGCCCAATACCTTTAATGGAAGAGTTTCCATTGTTCATCCGGAAGTGGAGCCCCTTACCGATGCCGGTGCAGCACCGAGCGGTTCCTTGTGTCCATATTATCATACCACGGACAGAATGAAACGGATGGGGTTAACTTCACGTCTGATTGCAGATTTGATTGGAAATGCCTTTGAGTTGATTCCTAATGGGATAGAAGAAACACTCCCTTCTTATATCATTCAAAAGAACAATCTGCTGCCAATTAACGAGAGTCTGCGTACGATACACCGGCCGACATCGTCTGTGGCGCTTACACATGCCATCCGACGATTAAAATTTGAAGAACTGTTTTATTTGCAACTGGATATTCTACGATATAGCAAAAACAGAAAATTAGGACAGGCTGGTTTTGTCTTTCCTCTGATTGGACAGTATTTTCTTTCCTTTTATCATGAATGTTTGCCCTTTGAATTGACTCGTGCCCAGAAACAGGTAATTCGGGAAATCAGAAGAGATTTGGGGTCGGGCAGGCAAATGAACCGGTTGCTGCAAGGAGATGTAGGCTCGGGAAAAACCATGGTGGCGCTTATGAGTTGCCTGATAGCGATAGACAATGGGTATCAAACCTGCCTGATGGCTCCGACGGAGATATTGGCAGAACAGCATCTGGCAACCATCCGGCAGCTATTGGCTCCTATGAGTGTGCAGGTAAGAGTTGAACTACTTACAGCTGCTGTAACAGGAAAGCGCCGTCGGGAAATTCTCGACGCCACAGCAAATGGTGAGGTCAATCTCCTGATAGGAACGCACGCACTGATAGAACCGAATGTCAGATTCAAAAATTTAGGGTTGGCGATCATTGACGAGCAGCATCGGTTCGGAGTAAAACAGCGTGCTTCCTTATGGGGCAAAAATACATTGCCACCCCATATTTTGGTAGTTACGGCAACACCAATTCCCCGAACACTTGCTATGACTGTTTATGGTGATTTGGATGTTTCCGTCATTGATGAGCTTCCACCTGGCAGAAAGCCGATACAAACGCTTCATTATTATACGTCAGAGCAACGGAAATTGTTTGAAGGAATGGAGAACCAATTGAAGGCGGGAAGACAGATTTATGTAGTATATCCCCTGATTTCCGAGAATGAAAAACTGAATTTAAAAAATTTGGAAGAGGGGTATATGCATATGGTGAACACATTTCCGAATTACCGGGTCGGGAAAATTCATGGGAAAATGAAATCCACTGAAAAAGACAGTGCAATGCAAGATTTTGCCGAAGGCAGAACACAGATATTGGTGTGCACAACAGTGATTGAGGTGGGGGTCAATGTACCAAATGCTTCCGTTATGGTAATTGAGGAATCGCAGCGTTTCGGGCTTTCACAGCTGCACCAGTTGAGAGGAAGAGTAGGGCGGGGAGTGGCACAGTCCTATTGTATTCTGGTCACTCCGGACAAACTCAGCGAGACCTCAAAGCGACGTCTTCTGATTATGACGGAAACGACAGACGGTTTTGAGATTGCGGAAGAAGACATGAAAATGCGCGGGCCAGGTGATTTAGAGGGAACTGCTCAAAGTGGTATACCATTCAAACTAAAGATAGCCAATATTATAAAAGATGCAGAACTGATGGAGTTGGCCCGGGAAACGGCAAGCGATGTGCTCCAGAAGGATCCTCAGGAGAACCTGATTCAAAATGCGGTTGTATGGAAGCAGTTGCAATTTTTCAAAAAACAGAAAGAAAACTTTTCGGCCATCTCCTGAACTCTCAAGAGAAGGAAATATGACACATGCAGCCATGAATTTCTTTATTTGTAGCATGACAACACAGACAGGAATAAGAAATCAGGTTGTCAACCGTAATCGTTTTTAGTGTTTACCCTGTCAACCATTTTGTACACCATACTAACTTTTTCACCGCAAAAACAGTCCTTACTTTCGTAAAAACTAAAGTACTGACAGAAATTTCTATCGGTACTATAGAATTTTCTGTCAGTAGGACAGTGAAGCCGTGATGCGGCAATAGCATACAATGACCTCTGCTGGGGATAAATAATTCTACCGAACTCATATTATGAGAGGCGCGAAGTGTGTTGTCTGATTATGTCCTGCCGCAAAATAATGTTAATTATTAATATTGATATCTACAGTATCTGTACACTTACTATTCTCCGGATATGCCGCTTGGAAGTAGGGCAAGATGGTGTGAGACAGGGTAGAAACTTAGACATATTTATCAAAAAACGTTCTTTTTAATAGGCAAAAAGAAAAAAATGTTATATTTTTGCAGTTGTTTATCTCTCTGTAGTATATACTATTATGGCAAATTTTGAAGAAAACAAAGAAAGAGAAGAAGGTATTAACTTGGAACAGTATGGATTACTCTTTCTTTCTCACTGGTATTATTTTGTAGGCGTCGTAATCATTACAATGGCAATAGGTGTCATGTATATTTTACGTACAACCCCCATTTATACTCGAACAACGCAACTCTTGATAAAAAATGACGAACAGGGTTCTAGCGGTGCCGCCTTGCAGGAATTCAAGGACTTAGGGCTTATCAGCACGAATACCAATATCAATAATGAAATTATTACCTTAAGCGCTCCTATTATGATGGAGAGCGTAGCCAGAAGATTGAATCTTGATACTGAATTGCTGTTTGAGAAGGGATTACGTAAGTACCCTCTTTACAATGACGCACCAGTGAGCATCAAATATGCGAATACTCCCGATCGCGATATGTCTTTCTCCTTTAAGTTGCATATCAAAAACAGGCAGGAAGTTATTATTTCAAATATATTCATTAATGGTAAGATTATAGAGAAAATTTATACTTCCCAGATAGATGGTGATTTTGTCAGGACACCAATTGGAAGTATTAGAATCCAGAAAACTCCGTCTTGGGATGATCAATTTATTGGGCGTGATATATTGGTGAACAAGTATCCGTTGTCCCAAATTGGCAAGATGTATTCCAGCCGTTTATCAGTGGTACTCACAAATAAGGAAGCAACAGTACTTGACTTAACTATAAACGATGCGATTCCCGAAAGGGCAGACGACATATTGTTGACACTCATAGATGTATATAACGAAAATTGGATAAAAGATAGAAACAGAATAGCAGAAAGTACAAATGCCTTTATCAACGAAAGATTGGAAACTATAACTCAAGAATTGGGTGAAGTTGATAGAGATATTTCAAACTACAAAAGCAAGAATTTACTTCCGGACTTACAGGCGACATTGGCCAAAGACTTATCGCAAAGTGGCAAGAACTACGAAAGTCTACTTACGCTCAATAATCAGTTAAGCATGACCAAGTTTATTCGTCAGCATTTGTCGGATAAAGAAAACCAGTTATTGCCTTCTAATACGGGTATACCCAGCAGTGGATTAGAAAATATGATTATGGCTTATAACCAGTTAATGCTGGAAAGAAATGAGTATATTTCAAACACTGAAGAGAGTTTACATGTCGTGCAGGCCATTGAACGAAAACTGGCAGCCCAGAAGACAGCTATAGTTCGTTCGTTGGATAATCTGATAGTACAAATACAACAGCAAATCAACAATATACAGAAGTCGGAAGAAGAGATTAACACGCAAATCGCGCAAAATCCGCTCAAAGTAAGAGAACTCCAGTCAGTAGAACGCCAACAAAAGGTTAAGGAGGCACTTTATATCTTCTTGCTTCAGAAAAGAGAGGAGAATGAGTTATCCCGTACCTACACGGCATGGAATACCAGCGTCATTCAGCCTCCAACAGGAAGCGGTCAGGCTACTTCTCCCAAGAAAAGCATGATTTTACTGATGTCCTTTGTCATTGGGCTTGTAATACCAGGGGTTATCCTCTTCTTAAAGGAAGCTACGAATTATAAGGTAAGAGGACGAAAGGATTTGGAAGGATTGGCTACGCCTTTAATTGGTGAAATCCCTCGAATGTCTACACGTAAACATTGGTGGCAGAAGAATAGACTGGCACCGCGCACGATTGTCGTGGAGCAAGGAAACAAGGATGTTATCAATGAATCCTTCCGCCTGGTAAGAACCAATTTGGACTATTTCATCGGAAATAATCCAGAGGTTAAGGTAATTATGTTTACCTCATTCAATCCTGGCAGCGGAAAATCATTCATTTCTGCCAATTTGAGCAAGACATTTTCTCTACGTGGAAAGAAAGTTCTTGTTGTAGATATGGATTTAAGACGTTGCTCTCTGTCGCACATGCTATCAGAAAAGAAGAAGAATGGTATTACCTCATATTTAAACGGACAATGCGAGGATTTGAATTCTATAATTGTCAAGAATGCATTTGGTAACAATGTTGACGTCTTGCCGGTTGGCACTATACCTCCCAATCCGACTGAGCTTCTGTACAACGATACCAAACTGGGCATCATGTTTGATGAGGTAAGGAAACAATATGATTATATTTTCTTGGATTGCCCTCCCATTGAAATAGTGGCGGATGCCTCCATCATAAAGAAATATGCAGATGTTTCCATATTTGTTGTCCGTGCCGGCTTAATGGATAGGCGAGTTATCGGTCGCATTGATGAAATGTACAATGAGAATCAATACAACAAGTTGGGAATCATTTTGAATGCGACAAGCTATGTTAGTGGAAAATACGGCCACTATCAGTATGGCTACAGTTATGGATATTCTTATGGTTCTACCTACGAATATCATAATCAGTAGCCGTGGAACTAAGTGATTGGGTTTTCTGATTGTAGAACCTCCAAATCGGACAGGGGAGTACAATATGCTAAAGATGGCTTGTGTAAATGTGTATTTCTTTCATTTCACATGCCATCTTTATCTGTTACTGTCTATAAACAGACCGGAAAATGCATAAAACCGTATTACAGGCGCAGTTGCATACGGCATAAATAAATATGGCCGTTTAATTATTTACATAGCACTTGCAGTAATCTAATAAAGAAGCGATTCTGCTTGATTTAGTTCAAATAAATCTTTGCAAAAAAAAGAAAAAATTATGAATAAATGCGTATCTTTGCAGATTGTAAGAGACACGCAGAAGAACTAATTTTGTTGGCTCATCTACTTTTGATATGAATTAATATTATGGGTATTTTACAAGACAGATTGGCAAAGTATACCTTGCCGCAGGAATATCAGGCGAAAGGGGTATATCCTTATTTCCGAGAAATTGAATGTAAGCAAGGCACAGAAGTTGAAATGGGCGGACACAAAGTGTTGATGTTTGGCTCAAACGCTTATACAGGACTGCCTGGTGATGAACGTGTGATTGAAGCAGGAGTTGCTGCATTGCGGAAATATGGCTCTGGATGTGCGGGTAGTCGTTTCTTAAACGGAACCTTGGATTTGCACGTTCAATTAGAAAAAGAATTGGCCGCTTTTGTCGGTAAAGATGAAGCTCTTTGTTTTTCTACAGGTTTTACCGTCAATTCCGGTGTTATTGCCTGCCTGACCAATCGTCAGGACTATATTATCTGTGATGATCGTGATCATGCCAGTATTATAGACGGACGCCGACTTTCTCTCTCTACGAGTTTGAAATACAAACACAACGACATGGAGGACTTGGAGCGCCAACTCCAAAAGTGTGATCCGGATGCAGTGAAGTTGATTGTGGTAGACGGTGTTTTTTCCATGGAAGGGGACTTGTGTAATCTTCCGGAAATTATACGTCTAAAAAAGAAGTATAATGCCACGGTAATGGTTGACGAAGCCCATGGATTGGGCGTTTTCGGAAGACAAGGTAGGGGAGTCTGTGATTATTTTGGACTTACGGATGAAGTAGATTTGATAATGGGTACTTTCTCGAAGTCCTTGGCTTCGATAGGAGGTTTCATTGCTGCGGATAAGGCAATCATTAATTGGTTGCGTCATAACGCCAGAACCTACATATTTTCCGCATCAAACACTCCTGCAGCAACAGCGTCTGCCTTGGAAGCACTTCATATTATACAAAATGAACCGCAACGAATAGAAGCGCTGTGGGAAGTTACTAGATATGCTTTAAACGCATTCCGTAATGCCGGGTTTGAAATTGGTGATACCGAATCTCCCATAATTCCCTTATACGTTCGTGACCCGGAAAAAACATTTATCGCGACAGCACGCGCTTTTGATGAAGGAGTTTTTATTAATCCCGTGATTCCACCAGCATGCGCTCCTCAAGATACGTTGGTTCGTGTTGCACTAATGGCTACTCATACTAAAGAGCAAGTAGATTTTGCGGTAAAAGCACTATCCAAAGTATTTAGGGAATTGGATATCATCAAGTAGACTGAATCATCATCATGCCAAAAGAGCGAGATAATATCGCGTCCGAATATTAAGCGGTGATAGATCAAAGAAATCGGCAATTAGCCACAACCATGGCTCCTGAATGGAGTGACATGGATGGTTAATTGCTGTTTTTTATTCTACCAGCGATTTTGAGTGATGTAACCAGAGTCTTTCTTTGCTTAGTAGATGTTATATACTGACATTTCACGTGTTTCTAATTCGTATTAAACATAATCATGATTATAGCTTTAAAATTATGATTTACTTCTAACTTACATCAGCCATATTTTTACTATCTTTGTAACGAGAAAATAATTAATCGAGTATCCCCAATTTAATCAAATGAAATATGAATAAAGTTATTATTAATTCCTACAATGATTTTGAAAACTATGTAGGCAAGGATTTAGGTATATCAGATTGGTTTCAAATAGATCAAGAGAGAATTAATTTGTTCGCTGACGCCACATTGGACCACCAATGGATACATGTAGATGAAGAGCGTGCAAAAAATGGCCCATTTGGGCAAACAATTGCTCATGGTTATTTGACCTTGTCACTTCTACCTTACATGTGGGAGCAGATTATTGAGGTAAATAATCTGAAGATGATGGTCAACTATGGCATGGATAAGATGAAATTTGGGCAGCCTGTTTTAAGCGGAAAAAGTGTGAGACTTTCTGCAAAGTTAGAAAGCCTAGCAAACTTGAGAGGGATTTGCAAAGTTGAAATAAAATTTGCAATTGAGATTAAAGATGAAAAGAAGCCCGCATTAAGTGGAATCGCCACTTTCCTATATCACTTTAATTAGGATAATTCTCTAAATACAATAAAATTAGCCAATCAATTCGTACACTTGCGAATTGGTTGGCTTTTTTGTATTAAAGGATGGTTAAACAGACTATAGAATCGACATAATACATCTGTGCAATCCGCATCATTGGGGCAAGTCCGGAGAAACTTCAGGAGCGTGTCTATTCTTTTCATTAACATCAGAAGCAGGCTATAAGTGTCACCTAAATTTGCATTTTCTTGTCGGTTTTGGGATGTCGGCCCACGCCCTTGTAATTCTGCGGCTTCCGAGAAAGCATATGCCTGTATGGGTGTATAAATCAAGATAAATGGATTCAAATATAGCCGCTGGCCGCTGTTTGTATGCATCGGAAATGGTACTGCGTGAGTGCATGATTGTTGACTTATTCAGTAATTTTATTACTTGACTATAGAGCAGCTGTCCGCTAAACTGTATACTTTTGCCCATTGTTAGATTGTTTTGTGTGGCGACAGAAGTCTAACGAAAATGGACATCGCAAATGCTGTCAGCCCTGTTTTTATACTTTTGCAAAATTTTTATCGGGCAGCATATATATAAAAATAGGAAGGAAACCTACTCGTGCTTCCCTCCTACTCCATTTTTATGTTGGTTAAAAATTATCCTCCAAAGTTATCGTACATTATCGATTCACTGTCAACTCCTAGACTGTCGAGCATGCCAACAACAGCTTTTGACATCGGACCAGGACCGCACATATAGTATTCAATGTCCTCTGGTGCCTCGTGATCTTTCAAGTAAGTATTATACATGACCTGATGAACAAAACCCGCCGTGTATTTTATCCCTGCTGCATCTGCGGCTGGATCTGGCCTGTCTAAGGCTAAATGGAAATGGAAATTTGAAAATTCCTTTTCCAAATTTATAAAATCATCGAGATAAAACACTTCATTCAAGGCTCGAGCTCCATAAAAATAGTGCATTTCACGGTCAGTAGTTTTGAGCGTCTTAGTCATATGCATAATTTGTGCACGAAGTGGGGCCATACCTGCACCGCCACCTACCCAAATCATTTCCTTTTTACTATTAAAACGTGGATGGAAATCACCATAAGGACCACTCATAATCACTTTATCACCCGGTTTTAAGGTAAAAATATATGAAGAAGCAATTCCCGGATTCACATCCATAAAACCACTGCGATCCGGTTTGAAGGGAGGAGTGGCTATGCGGACGGTTAACATAAACACATTGCCTTCTGCAGGGAAGTTAGCCATTGAATAGGCACGGATTGTCTCCTCTGTATTTTCGCACTTCAAGTCAAATAATCCAAACTTTTTCCATGCTGGGAGATACTCTTCGCCTATCAGTTCCTTATCAATGTCCTTATCGTAATCAATTTTAAAGGTTGGAATCTTAATTTGTGCATAGGAGCCAGGGATAAAATCCATTTTTGCCCCTTCGGGAAGTTGCACTTTAAATTCCTTAATGAATGTTGCCACGTTCTGATTGGAAATAACAGTACACTCATATTCCTTAACGCCCATTACGGACTCGGGAACAGTAATGGATATATCTCCTTTTACCTTACACTGACATCCAAGACGCCAATGCTCTTTTACCTGTTTGCGTGTGAATTGCCCTTTTTCGGAATCCAAGATTTCTCCACCTCCTTCAGGCACCTGACACTTACACTGTCCACAACTCCCTTTACCACCACAAGCCGAAGGGAGATAAATATCATGTGCGGCCAAGGTACTCAGCAAACTTGCACCTTGCTCTACCGATATTTTATCTTTACCATTTATGGTGAGCACAACCTTTCCACTCGGAGAAAGATAACGTTTTGCCACCAAAAGAATAATAACTAAAAGTAATATGGTAACAAGAAAAACTAGAATACTTGCTAAAATTAAGCTAACCATAATTCTCTCTATTATATTTTAAGACCAGAAAAACACATAAAGGCCATTGCCATAAGTCCTACTGTGATAAACGTTATACCCAATCCTTGCAATGGCTTGGGAACATTTGTGTAGGCCATTTTTTCGCGGATTGCAGCCAAGCCAACAATAGCCAGTAACCAACCTATTCCGGAGCCCAAGGCATATACAATAGCATCCACCACTCCACCGATATATTGCGTACTATTAGGATCCAAACCTATTCTTTGTTGCATAAAAAGAGAGGCTCCCATAATGGCACAATTAACTGCAATAAGAGGAAGGAATATACCCAATGCGGCATACAACGAGGGTGAGAACTTCTCGACAATCATTTCGACAAGTTGCACAATTCCAGCAATGACTGCTATGAATAAGATGAAAGACAGAAATGAAAGATCCACGCCTTCTACAAGACAATCGGGCCCCAACACTTTCGTCTGAAGTAAATAATTAACAGGGACAGTTATAACCAGCACGAATGTAACGGCTACCCCAAGTCCAAATGCGGTCTTCACATTTTTGGATACAGCCAAATATGAGCACATACCCAAGAAGAACGCAAATATCATATTATCCACAAAAATAGAGCGGATGAATAAACTTAGCATATGTTCCATGATGTCTAATCTTTATTTACGGATAAAATTTATTTATCGGACTTGCGGTCGTTATAGGCACGATGCGCCCAAATGATGCAGCCTAAGATGATCAATGACATTGCGGGCATCGTCATCATGCCATTGTTGACGTAGAAACCGCCGTTCTCCGCATAGATTGTTTGAGGTATTACTGTATAGCCCAAAAGTGTTCCTGCTCCAAACAATTCTCTAATGAATCCAACGGCCACAAGAATCCATGCATAACCTAATCCACTTCCGATACCATCCAAAAAAGATTCCCATGGGCCATTCTGCATAGCGAAAGCCTCAAGTCGTCCCATTAGGATGCAATTAGTAATGATGAGACCGATATAAACAGAGAGTTGTACGCTGACATCATAAGCAAATGCCTTCAACACTTGGCTGACCAAAGTAACCAGCGTTGCAACGACCACCAATTGAACGATGATTCGGATTCGGTTAGGAATGGTTTTACGAATTAATGATATTATCACATTCGAAAAAGCAGTAATTACAACGACCGACAGCCCCATGACTATGGAGGGTTTAAGTTGTGCTGTTACGGCAAGCGCAGAACATATTCCCAGCACTTGAACTGTAACAGGATTATTCAAATTCAGAGGAGAAGAAAATACTTCTTTGTTTTCTTTTGAAAATAACTTACTCATTTTAATCCCATCTTTTATTTATTCATATTAAAGAAGCCATTGTATTGCTGAAGGCCTTCGTTAACCATAGCGGCGACTCCATTTGAAGTAAGGGTGGCGCCGGTAAGGCCATCTACCTGAAAATCCTCTTTGCCTGGTTCCACTTTTCCTTTTTTCACGACAGTAAGTGCTGTATGCTTTGTGTCTCCATCTGCAAAAATGTGCTTCCCGATAAAAGTATCCTGGAATTTCTGTTCTGCTATCGGAGATCCTAAGCCGGCCGTTTCACTCTCATGTGAGAAAAATGCACCATAAACAGTACGCAAATCATTATTAATGGCTATATATCCCCATAAAGCTCCCCATAATCCACGGCCACTCATTGGCACAACATATTTCATTTCACCATTTACCATACAGACATAGAGGGGCAGTTTGGCATCTGTGATTTCTTTGTTGTCTACTCGAAATCCTGCTTCATCTTTATTTTCACCCTCATTCACTATTGTTCCATCCGATTTGATGATTTTGTCTGCAATAACAACTTCATCATATTTGGACTCAATTTCAGTATTGTCAAGTCCTCGAATATTTAATGCAGCCAAGATTTGCTTCTTTTTATCCAATTCAAGATTTCTATCCTGAACAGGTTTCAGCGCAGAAGAAACAAACGCCAACAAGAATGCTACAATAATTACCATTATCGAAGCATAAATGATTGTATATGTATTACCATTCGTATTCATTATCGTATTTTTGTTATGGTTCATTACTGTTGTAAACGCTTCATTCTTCGAGTAATGTTCTTCTGCACGACACAATAGTCAATCAGTGGTGCGAACATGTTCATGAAAAGAATAGCCAGCATCATACCTTCAGGGAAACCGGGGTTTAATACACGGATAAGAATAGCTAACGCGCCAATCAAAAAACCATATATAAACTTACCTTGTTCGGTCCGAGAACTTGTCACCGGATCTGTTGCCATAAATACAGCACCAAAAGCAAAACCACCCGTAGCCAAGTGTTCATACCAAGGTATGTTGGCCACAGCATTATTTTCCAAATTTAATATATTGAACAGATATGCGATGATTATACCTCCGACAAAAACTCCGGACATGGTTTTCCATGATGCAATACGCGTGTATAGAAGGATAAAAGCCCCTATCGCAATTGCGATCAGACTCGTTTCGCCAATAGAACCAGGAATCAATCCTGTTACCATGTCTACGAAATTTGCTGTAGGAGCATGCCCTGCGGCAGCCTCACCCAATGGGGTGGCCATAGTTGTTCCATCCGGTAAATCATTTCCTAACCCAAGTATGCTGGTTTGCGCAAGCCAAACTTGGTCACCACTCATGCTGGTCGGATAAGCAAAAAACAAGAAAGCACGTGCGACTAATGCTGGATTAAATATGTTCATACCTGTTCCGCCATAGATTTCTTTTCCTATGATGACAGCAAAAGCGACGGCTATAGCGAGCATCCAAAGAGGACATCCTACGGGAACTATCATTGGAATCAGAATACCACTTACAAGGAATCCCTCCTGTATCTCTTCGTTTTTCCATTGCGCTACGACAAATTCTATTCCAAGGCCTACTGCATAGGAAACAACAATTTTCGGTAAAGTCTGAAGAAAACCATATAGGAACATTTCGAAGAATCCTGCAGAAACACCTGCTGCGGTATAGTTCTGGTATCCGATATTATACATACCAAACAGCAACGCAGGAAGTAGAGCCAATACGACAAAGGCCATTATTCGTTTGGAATCTATGGCATCATGAATACTTACTCCTATTCGCGACGTTGTGTTGGGCACAATAAGGAACGTTTCAAATCCATCAAAAACCGACCTTAAATAGTGGAATCTACCACCTTTTTCAAAATTAGGTCTTTGTTTATCAAAAAAATTCTTTAACATATTGTTTGTAATCTTCAATTTGAGTTGAAACAAATAGATTTACGAACATCATTTAGCTATTTTCCTTCCGGAGAATGTCAAGCCCCTCACGCACAATTCGTTGAAGTTCAAGTTTCGAACTATCAATAAATTCTGCTACAGCAAAATCTTCAGGTGCTACTTCATATATTCCTAATGCTTCCTGACGGTCAATGTCACCAGTAATGATAGCCTTGATTAAATAGCTGGGATATATATCCATCGGGAAAACACTTTCATATTCGCAACTCATAATCATATGACGTTCTCCACCTTTTATTCGGCAGTCTAAGTCGTATTCCTTTTTACGTCCGAATAACCATGAAAAATAACTATGGTTGGTTGAAAAGTCGTTCAGACGAGGAGCAATCCACCCCAAAAGTTCATGAACATCATCGCCTTCAGGTATAACACAAAATTCAGACACTTGTGCGCTCAAATATGAGGAGAAATCTGTTTTTATGCCTACAAGTGGATTACCATTGATCAAGCGTACATGCTTATCAGAAGTCAATTGTCCCTTCAACAAGTCGGCAACAGGCGCACCAATGATGGTGTCAACATATCCCGGATTTTTGATTTGCGAACCGGCGAGAGCTATGCGGCGGGTGAAATCTATTTTTCCTGTTTGTACTAATTTTCCAATAATGGCTACGATTTCGGGAGAAATCGTCCAAACAATCTCACCTTTATTGATTGGTGATACTCTATTAATATGTACGCTGACATTTCCTGCAGGATTCGGACCATCGAACACATTAACTTCTGCATCGCTTAAGGAGGTAAACAGTTTATTTTCGGCCTGTTCGGCACTAATGCCTACGTAAACTTTCGATAATTTAGCCAGCGTTTTGATTCCGAGTGAGAACTCTGCTTCTCGTCCTTCAATAACATAACTAAAATCAGCAGCCAACGGCATTTTGCTGAATGTGGAAATAAAGATGGCCTTAGGTGTATCTAGAGGTGAGGCCACGACATCATAGGGACGTTGTCTGAAAAAGCCAAATAAACCTGAATCCAATAACAAGTCCAAAACGGCTTCCTTGTTCAATCTTGACAAATCTTGTTCGCCAAAATCTTTGAATTGTTGCTTTTCTTCAGCAGCAATTGTCACGTAAAGGATTTTACGGCGTTCCCCTCTTACAATTGCTTTTACCATTCCACTGACTGGAGAAACAAATTTAATTCTCTCCGTTGCTTTGTCTACAAAAAGTGGACTTCCCGCCATAACATGCTCCCCTTCCTTAACCACAAGACGTGGAACAATACCATAGAAATCAGAAGGAGATAATGCATACTCTGCTGACATTTCAACTTTTTTGCAATTCTGTTGGGCCTGTCCTTTCAGATTTAGATTTAAACCTTTCTTTATTTTGAAAAAACGTTCCATTATGATATAAATAAAGTACCTTACAAAGGTAATTAAAAATATATAAAATCCATCTATTTTTATTGTACAATAAACTGGTGCAGCATTTGAATAATGAATAATATAATGTAAATTGCTTACTGGAATAAGCAAAAAACAAATAAAACGGGTATTTGCAAGCGGCGGAATTCAAGCGTTTTTACTTATCCAAGTGAGCTCGGTATAATTATTTATTCCCAACAGAGTCATTGTATGCTATTGCCGCATCACTGTAGTGTACTAAAAAAAGTTGACACAAATTTTAGAAGTATGCGTACTTATAAAGGCATGTCAGACTTTCATCGTC